>JADMIO011631480.1_pt1 | contig 128918 bp, 92 predicted proteins | sample 8958161 | NCBI WGS metagenome assembly JADMIO01 (sample SAMN16585339, study PRJNA669376) | soil metagenome | isolation source: Crop rotation soil | place: USA: Cullars Rotation, Alabama | collected 2011
CGCGACAACTTGTCCACGTGGAATTCTAAGCTTAGGATCCCAATGTGCTGGAAACGCTGGTTGAGCGCCAGGACCGCGCGGTTGACGACGTAATCGGGCATCGATCGGTTCACCTCGCCGGCCAGCTCGATGAACCGCGTGGGCAGCCCCACTTCCCGCGCCTTCCACGTCAGGTAGAACGGATCGATCGGGATGCAGTGACCACCGAGGCCGGGGCCCGGATAAAACGCCTGGAAGCCGAAGGGCTTGGTGCTGGCGGCGTTGATCACCTCCCATACGTCGATGCCCATCGCGGACAGCACCATCTTCATCTCGTTGACCAGCGCGATATTCACGGCACGGTAGATGTTCTCCAGCAGCTTGGCGCTCTCGGCCACCTCCGCGCTGCTGACCGGGATGACTTGCTTGATGGCCTTTCGATACAGCGCGGTGGCGACGCTGCCGCTGGCCTCGTCGATGCCGCCGACTAACTTGGGGATCGATCGCGTGTTGTGGTCCTTGCGGCCAGGGTCCTCACGTTCGGGCGAGTAGGCCAGGAAGAAGTCGACGCCGCACTTCATGCCGCGCGCCTCGAACTTGGGAAGCATGATCTCGCGCGTCGTGCGCGGATACGTTGTCGACTCAAGCACGACCAGCTGACCTTTGCGCAAGGTCTTGGCGATGTCCTCGGCGGTCTTCTCGACGTAGGAAAGATCCGGCTCCAGGTGCGTCCCCAGCGGCGTCGGGACGCAGCTGATGATCACATCCGGCTCGGCCAGCCGGGAAAAATCATCCGTCACATCGAACCGACCGGCCGAGAGCATTTCCTTGACCATCTCGCGGCCGAGGTGTTTCAGATAATTCTCGCCGCGGCGCAGCGACTGGATCTTGCTCGGATCGACATCGAAGCCGATCACGTGGAACCCGGCCGTGTGAAACGCGTGCAGCAGCGGCAGGCCGACGTAGCCCAAGCCGATCACGCCGACCACGGCGGATCCATCAGCGATCTTTTGCGGCAGTGTCGCAGACATTTTCTCGACTCCTTGGAACCCTCGCGAGAGTCTCGCCATCGTAGCGGCGAGGGATTGAGTTTACGATATCGCACGATGCCGACGGGACTGGCGAATCATGACGTCGATTCCCTTGCCGATCAGATCGCGCGATGGGGCTACAAGCCGTCCCATGCCCTGCCGATCCTGCACCATTTCTATGAGGAAAACGGGACGCTGGACCCGCAGCGCCTGCCGATGAGCCACGGCCTGCGGGAGCGGCTGACGCGCGAGTTCCCGCACCTGCTGTCCAGCATCGCGGCGCGGCACGTCAGCAGCGACGGCACCGAGAAGCTGCTCGTTTCATTTCCCGCCGGCGGCGCGGTCGAAGCGGTGCTCATGCCGACGCATCGCCCGGACATCGCCGCCGGGTGCGTCTCCTCGCAGATCGGCTGCGCGATGGGCTGCGACTTCTGCGCCAGCACGCGCGGCGGGCTGGAACGCAACCTCGACGCCGGCGAGATCGTCGAGCAGTTCCTCCACCTCCGCGAAGCCGCCCGCTTGAGCGGGCGGAGGCTGCGCACGCTCGTCTTCATGGGCATGGGCGAACCGATGCACAACCTGGACAACGTCGTCGCCGCCATCCGCCGCATCGCGCATCCGCAGATCGGCGGGCTCGGTTGGCGGCAGGTCACCGTCTCGACCGTCGGCATCGTTCCGGGCATCGAGCAGCTCGCGCAGGCCGACCTGAACGTCCACCTCGCGCTGTCGCTCCACGCGCCCGATGACGCCACGCGCGCGCAGATCGTCCCCGCCAACCGCCGCTATCCCGTCGCCGACATCATTGCCGCCGCGAAGCACTATTACGCCCGCAGCGGGCGCGAGGTAAACATCGAGTATTGCCTGCTCGGCGGCGTGAACGACAGCGACGACCACGCACGAATGCTCGCGGATCTTCTAGGCGGTTTTCGCGCCCACGTGAACCTGATCCCATACAATCCGATCGGCACGACGGGACTGAGCGGCCGCCCTTACGTTCGCCCATCACAGGCGCGGGTCGTGCGGTTTCTCGAGATTCTTCGGGAAGCGAAAGTGGTTTCGCACGTTCGCCTCACGCGCGGGGATGATGTGTCCGCGGCCTGCGGTCAGCTGCGCGCTTCATGCGCACCGGTTTGCGACTCATGACCAATCAGGATGGCTGCTGACGGACGAACTGTTCCGTCGCGTCAACATCCGCAACTTCTTCCGCACCCGCGCGCCGCTCGATTTCTTGCGCGATTGCTCGATGCTCCGCGCATCCGATCACGTCGATGTCCGGTTCCCGCTGCGGCGGTTGCACGTACTTCGCGAACACCGCGTCCATCCGTCGCGACGCTTCCTCCAGCCTCGACTTCGCCAGCTCGCCCCGCTCAACCGCACCGATCAGCACATCAATCGCCCGATTCTGAAGCTCCACGCTGTGGCAGATCCAGAACAAATCCACGCCCGCGGCCGCCGCGCGGACGATCGCGTCATCGAATCCGAAATGGTCCGCGATCGCGTGCATCTGCATGTCGTCGCTCATCACCAGCCCGTCGAAACCGAGCCGCTGCCGCAGCAGACCGCGGAGGATCGTCTCGCTCATCGTGCCGGGGTAGACCGGATCGATCGGCCGATAGATGACGTGGGCCGTCATGACCGACGCCACGCCCGCACCGATGGCCGCCTCGAACGGCGGCAGTTCGATGCGCGACAGGCGCGCCAGATCGTGCGACTCCAGCGCCGGCAACTCCTTGTGGCTGTCCTTGTTCGTGTCCCCGTGGCCGGGGAAATGCTTGGCGCACGCGGCGACGCCGTTGTCCTGTAGCCCGCGGATCAGCGCGACACCCAGCCGCGATACAAGCTCGGTAGATTCGCCGAAGGAGCGCGAGCTGATGACCGGATTACCCGGATTCGTGTCGACGTCGAGTACCGGGGCGAGGTTCATGTCGAAGTTCACCGCGCGCAGCTCGCGCGCCAGCACTGTTCCCACTTCCCGCGCCAGTCGCTCATCGCCTGCGCGTCCGACCTGCCGCATCGATGGCGCGGCCGTGAACGGCTCGCGCATGCGCAGCACGCGCCCGCCCTCCTGATCGACGCTCATCATCAGCGGCTGGCCGCCCGCTGCGGTTTTCGTATCGAACGTGAGCTGTGCCAGTTGCCGCGGCGATTCGACATTGCGCGCGAACAGGATCACGTTCCGCACGCCGCGATCGATCAGCGCGCGGGCATCGCTCGTCAGCGTCCGCCCGATGAAGCCAATGCCGACCATTTTCCCGGCCAACCGCTCGATGGAGTTCTCGCCGCTCAATGGTCCCCCGCGGCTTTGATGCCCTTGGTTTGCTCCTCATCCATCGGGATGAACAAGAGCGTGAGCGTGCCGGGAATGGTGAAGAGGCACGCCGCGATGAAGACGCCCTTGTAGCCGAACACCGACTGCACGATCCCCGCGAGGATCGTCGCGAAAGCGATGAACAGCGCTCCCAGGCCGGTGCCAATGGCATATCGGCTGGTCACAAACCTCGCCCCGCGCTGCGCCACGTGCATGAGGTACACGAAATAGCCGGCGAAGCCGACGCCGTAGCCGAACGCCTCGAAAAACACGACCGGATACAGCCAGCCCGGTTTCGGAAGCGCATACGCCGCCCAGATGTACAGGACGTTGGGGACGTGCATGCAGACCACCAGCGGCCAGAAGGCTCGGCGTAAGCCGACCTTCGATATCCACCAACCGCCGAGCAGGCCGCCGAAGATCAGCCCAAACGATTGTGCGACACCCTTAATGAAGCCGAGCTGCTCGACGGAGATGCCCATGCCACCGTTTTCCGGTTTCCCGAGGATGAACCATCCGGAGGCGACGAAGATCATCGCTTCGCCGAAGCGGTAGAAGATGATGAACGCGAGGATCGAGGCGAAGCCCTGCTGGCGGAAGTATCCGGCGAACGCCTCGCCCAGCGGCGTGTCGCGAACCTGGTTGCGGATCAGCACCCAAGCGATCGGCAGCAGGCAAATGCAAACGCCCACCTTCCACCACTGCTGCAGCACCTCCGCGTGCGTCAGGTCCCAGTTTTTCGGGACGCTGCCCGCGGGAACGCTGTGAAAGATCGCATACCCGATCAGTTGGAGCGTACCGTTGATCAGGTAGTAGGCGCCCACGCCGGCGGCGATGACTGACAGCGTTCGCCATACGTTCTTGGCGGTCTCACCCGGCTCGACATCGGTCGCAGGGATGTCATTGGCAGGACGCGGAAGGTTGATGCTGTTCCAAAGGGTTCCCAGCCCGTAAACCAGCGCGGCAATCGCGATGGCGACGAGCCAGGAGATCTGCCCGTCCCACTTCATCTTGATCAGCCGCCCCGCGACGACGACCAAAACCGAGTCGACGAAGAACCTGCCGAGACGAGAAGACGCGGCCATCACGCCGCTGAACGCCGCCTGGCGCTTACGGTCCATCGACATGAGGTAAAGACCGTCGCAGGCAATGTCGTGCGTAGCCGACAACGTCGCCATCACAAACATGCCGATGACGGTGAGAACGAAGAAGCTGGGCAGCGCCATCGCGCCCGCGGTCGCCAGCATCGTCGCGAACAGCGCGACTTCCATGACGATCGTCCAGCGGCGCTTGGTGGAGTTCAGGTCGACCAGCGGGCCCCAGAACATCTTGAAGGACCACGGGAGTTGCGCCAGCGCCGTCCACGTAGCGATCTTCGGGATGGCGATACCCAGGCTCGGATACATCGCCCCGCCGAACATGGAGGTCACCAGCCCGTTGGGCAGGAACTGCATGAAGTAGAGCACCGGGACGAAGAGCCACGGGTTGATCGCCACCTTCCCCGTAGGCGCAGCATCATCGATGGGCGAAGCCGCCGACCCGGGAGTTTCACCCTGCGCGATCGACTCGTGCTCTTTCACCTCGGCCGTCAAGACAGTTTCCTCTCTCTCCCCGCAACTCTCTTCCGTTGCAACTCGCTCTGTCGCAACGCGCTCTCGTGGTACAACAGTTTACTCGAACCCGCCCCGCATCCGGGCAAGGAAACCGCTGCGCATGCCGCTGCTCATCGATGGTCTGATCGTCCTCATCTACTTCGTCGGGATCATTTCGTTGGGCTTGTACATGGGCCGGCGGGAGAACTCGCTGCACGACTTCGCGCTGGGCGGTCGGCGGGTGCCGTGGTGGGCGGTGATGGCCTCCATCATCGCGGCCGAAACCTCCGCCGCCACGTTCCTCGGCACGCCCGGTGAAGGGTACGCCAACCGCGACTTCTCCTACGTCCAGCTCATCGTCGGCCTGATCCTCGGACGCGTACTCGTCGGCTACGTCTTTCTCCGCCCCTACTACACGTACAAGGTCTACACGGTCTACGACTACCTCGGCGTCCGCTTCGGCCCGGCGAGCAAGAACTACGTGTCGGCCCTGTTCCTGATCATGCGCACGCTCGCTTCGGGCACGCGCATGTTTGTGCCGTCGCTGGTGATGGTGCTGGCGTGGAAGCTCTTCGCCGAAGGCGGCGGCGGGCGCAACGTGCACTACCAGCTCATCCCGTCCGTCCCGCCTTACGTCATCGCCATCGTCCTGCTGACGATTCTCACCTGCATCTACACCGCGCTGGGCGGCATCAAGGCGGTCATCTGGACCGATGTCGTGCAGGCCACGCTCATGTTCGGCACCGCGCTGATCGCGATCGTCACCCTGCTCTACCACATCGGCGGCGACAACCCTAACCTCGCGCACGGCATCAACGCATTGCTCGATCACGTGCCGGAGATGCAATCGGTCCGCGGCTACTGGATCAACGGCTGGGAACGCGACATCATCGCCGACTGGATGAAAACGCACGGCCTGGCGTCGATGACGGCGTGGGAATACGTGAAGCTCACGCTCGCCAGCCCGTACACGCTCTTCAGCGCGCTGATCGCCTCAACGGCCGCGAACATGGCGGCGTTCGGCACCGATCAGGACATGGTCCAGCGGTTGCTCACCGCCGAGACGTACAAGAAGAGCCGCCGCAGCCTCATCACCGCCGCGTTCATGGATCTGCCCATCGCCGCGGCGTTCAACTTCATCGGCATCCTGCTGATCGTCTACTACTTTCAGCACCCCCCGGGCGACACGATCGCCACCGCCGACGTCTTCGGCAATTACATCCTGGCGGTGATGCCGACGGGCGTGCGCGGGCTGGTGCTCGCCGGCGTCTTCGCCACCGCCATGGGATCGCTCAGCGCCGCGCTCAACGCGCTGGCCACCAGCGCCACCAACGACTGGTACATCCCCTACTTCGCGCGGCACCGCAGCGAAGCGCACCACGTCGCGGCAGCGCGGTTCTTCACCGGAGTCTTCGCGCTGCTGATGATCGTCATCGCCAGCGCCTTCGCCTATGCAAAGGTGAAAGACCCCAACGTCCGCATCATCCCGGTGGTGCTCGGCATCGCGGGGTTCATCCTCGGGCCGATGCTGGGCGTGTTCCTCATCGGCATGTGCACGCGGCAGCGCGGGTCGGACGCCGGCAACGTCATCGCCATCACGCTCGGCCTGCTCACCACGATCTACCTCGGCGGGTTGCACGTCGACCTGCTGAACTTGATCGGCATGGGCCGATACGCATCGCCGCCGCCGATCAAGATCAGCTTCACGTGGTTCGCGCTGATCGGCGCGGTGGTGGTGTTCGCGGTAGGCGTGCTGTTCCGCACGCCGCCGGAGGTTCTGGAGGAAGCAGATCGCAAAGCCGCCGAAGCGCATCACGACGACCGCCCGATGGCGCTGCGGGATGAGAAGGTGAGAGGCTTTACTCCCTCTCCCCGGTAATCCGGGGAGAGGGGTGGGGAGAGGGGTGAGCGGCGCGCGGAGGCGAGGAAGCGGTCTTCGCAGACACGTGCCCACAATCGAGCGGTTGCTGCACGCCACGCGCACAACACCCCTCTCCCCCGCCCTCTCCCCCGAGTACGTGGGAGAGGGAGTAGTCGGTCACACCGCTTCCACCAGGATCTTCGCCGCCGCCTGTGTGCCCAGCGTGACCGTCGACTGATTCCTCGGCTGGATCGATACCGCCCCGGCAACATCGTCGCGCCCGCGGACGATCACCTCCGTCCCCGGCCGGAGGCTGTGGCGGTCCACGAACTGGAGGAACGGCGGGTCCTGATCGAGCACGCGCGCGACGCGCATCGGCCGGCCCGGTTCGCACTCCGCCAGGCTCACCATCGCCCGCCGCCGGGCGATTCGTCCCTGTGCCGACGGGATCGGGTCGCCGTGCGGATCGACTTGCGGGTGATTCAGGATCTGATCGATCCGCGCGAGCACCTTGTCGGAGATGGCGTGCTCCAGCTCCTCGGCTTCCTGGTCAACTTCGGACCAGTCCAGCCCCAGCACCTGGACGAGGAACAATTCGACCAGCCGATGTCGCCGAAGCACGTGCAGCGCGAGTTTTTCGCCTTTCGCGGACAGTTTCACGCCGCCGCGCGGCTCATACTCGACCAGTCCTGCCTCGTCGAGCGTCTTGACCATCGCCGTGGCGGTTCCCGGCGCGACGTCCATCGCGGTGGCCAACGCTCCCATGGCGACGAGCTCCCCCCCGCCGCGCTGCTGCTCGGCGTAGAGTGCCTTGAGGTAGTCTTCAACCGTACGAGTTGCCATCCGCGTGATTTTGAGTTGTCAAAATCAACTCTTTATGTATTATTCAATGCGACGTATGGCCAGTCAACAGGAATCGATCCTTCCGTTGCTCCCTGCCGGGGCACGCTCGCTGGACGACATGCACGCCAGCGTCGCCGTCCCACCCGCGACGGCGAGCTTCTGGCGGCAGTACCGCGCCTTCGCCGGGCCGGCGCTGCTCGTTTCCGTCGGCTACATGGACCCGGGCAACTGGGCCACCGACCTGGAAGGCGGCGCACGCTTCAAGTACGCCCTGCTCTGGGTCGTCGCCCTCTCCAGCCTGATGGCGATCGTGCTCCAGGTCTGCTCCGCGCGACTCGGCATCGTCACCGGCAAAGACCTCGCCCAGGCCGGGCGCGATTTCTACCCCGCGTGGTCGCGCTGGCCCAACTGGATCGGGACGGAAGTCGCCATCATGGCGTGCGACCTCGCCGAGGTGCTCGGCAGCGCCGTCGCCATCCACCTGCTTTTCCCCGGCATCCCGCTCCTCTGGGCCGTGGTCATTACCGCACTCGATGTGCTCATTCTGCTGTCGCTCCAGAGCTTCGGCATGCGCATCATCGAGGCGTTCATCCTCGTGCTGGTGCTCACCATCGGCGCGTGCTATTTCATCGAGATCTTCGTCCTCCCGCAGACTCGCCCGGACTTCGGCGAGATGGGCCACGCCCTGCTCACGCCGGGCTTTCGCGAGAAGGACATGATCTACGTCGCGATCGGCATCATCGGCGCGACGGTCATGCCCCACAATCTGTACCTGCATTCCGCGCTGGTGCAGACGCGCGCGTTTCAGTCGGATGAGAACTCGATCCGCAAGGCGATCCAGCTCAACACCGTCGACTCGGTGCTCGCCCTCTCGATCGCATTCATGGTCAACGCGTCGATCATGGTGCTGGCAGCGATCACGTTCTTCGGCCGGCCGGACCTGACATTCCCCGACGGCCGGCCCATCGGCGACGACTGGATCCAGGGCGCGTACATCACGCTCTCCCCGCTGCTGGGGACCGCCGCCGCCAGCATCCTGTTCGCCGTTGCACTGCTCGCGAGCGGGCAAAGCTCCACCGTCACCGGCACGCTCGCCGGGCAGGTGGTGATGGAAGGTTTCATGCACTGGCGGATCCGCCCGTGGGTCCGCCGCATGGTCACGCGACTGCTCGCCATCGTCCCGGCGATCCTGGTGATCGGCATCAAGGGCGACCAGAGCGTCAACGACCTGCTCACGCTCAGCCAGGTGATCCTGGGCATCCAACTTCCGCTGGCCATGATCCCGCTGCTGCACTTCACCAGCTCCCGACGCCGCATGGGCCAGTGGGCGAACGGCTGGTTTTTGCTGGCCGCGGGATGGACCTCGTGTATCCTGATCACGGGCTTGGATATCTATGGTCTGAGCGGGATGCTCATGAAAGCCATCCGAGGCGGCGGCGACTGATGTACGACACCATCCTCGTCACGCTCGATGCCACCGACGCGGATCGAACGATCCTCGATCATGTCCGCGCGCTGGCGCGAACGATGCATAGCCGGCTCGTTCTGCTGCACGTCGCCGACGGGTGGACAGCCCGGACCTACGGCGCCGATGCCGTCAGTCCGGAGATCGCGCAGGACCGCGCGTATCTCGCTAAAATCAAGGCTGAGCTGGAGGTCGAAGGCATCAGCGCCGAGACGGAGCTGGCTTACGGAAACCCGGCTACCGAGATCGTCAAGTGGGTCAACGCCCGGCACTGCGACCTGATCGCCATGAGCACGCACGGCCACCGGTTGCTCGGCGACCTGTTCTACGGGACGACCGCCGACAAGGTGCGTCACCAGGTCAATGTCCCGGTGCTGATGTTGAAAGTGAAGGGGTAAGGGCGGTGAAGAACGTTCACGTGGGCAGCGCGATGCGCGGGATGCTGACGCTCTCGGCGGTGCTCCTGTGCGCGCTAATCGTCGCGGGGTGCGAATCCAGGGAGACGCCGGCGGCGCCGGATGCGGAGGCGTCCTCTCAGCCTTCGCAGCCGCAATTTCAGCCGAAGAAACTCCCGCCGGAGCTGGCGGCGACGACGATGCCGGCGACGAGGCCGCTCTCCGCCGCTACGCTGCCGTCGCCCATCTCGTCGCTCACACCATCGACGCTTCCGGCCGCAGCGACGCTGCCGTCTTTCGCGTCAACCGAGTCGAGCACGCGGCCGACATCCCGGCCGGCAGACCCAATGGAGACTCCGCAGGGCACGGTTCGAAAGTTCATGGAGATCAACGCGGCCCCGCAGCTGCCGGACGATTCGGTGGTGCTGGCGATGATTCTCGAGCCCCCGCCGATGGAGACCCTCTATCCGGTCTTCGACCGCATCCGCCGGCGGCTCCTGCGCGGCGCGACGTGGGAAATCGTGCAGACCGAGGTGCACGGCGCGGCCGCGTCGGTCATCTACAAGGTCACCTACAACGGTCGAGAAGAGGTGGCGGCGTTCCTGCTGTTCAACCAGCACGACCGCTGGAAGATGATCTTCGGCGAGCTCACGCCGCGGCGGTACACCAGCGACGAGAAGGACGACATCATCGCCGTCGGGAGATTAAGCCAGGCGCGGCTCACCGCGCTGCGTGCGGCGCTGTCGACGCAACCCGTCACGACGCGGGCGACGACGCAGACGACTCGATCTGCTGCGCCCACATCGGGCCCCGCGACTACTGTCAATCCGAGGTGAGCGCGCGAGCGCGAGCGCGCGATGTTTACTCTGCAGCGGTCGCCGCGGCGATTCGCCCGACCGGGCGCACGTTCTTCCCCACCATTTTCCGCCGCGAATCGCCTAAGTCTTCGCGGGCGGATTCGACCATGTCCTGAAGTTTTTTCGCCACATCCGGATGATTCGCCAGCACCGACTTCTGCTCGCCCGGATCGTTTTCCAGGTCGTACAGCGCCCGCGGGATGACGGTGTCGGGGTTCTCGATCTTCACGTATCCCGCGAACTCTTCCGCCAGCGTCGTCGGCACCTTCAGCTTCCATTTTCCACTTCGCACCGCGTGCAGCCGGTCGCCGATGTAGTAGAAGAACGACTCGTGCGGCGACTTCGCGTCCGGCTTGCCGAGCATCAGGTCGGTGATGTCTTTGCCATCGACAGGTTTTGGAACACTGACGCCCGCGAGCCGCGCCAGCGTCGGCAGAAAATCCATCTGCGTCGCCATCTCGCGACACACCGCGCCAGCGGGAATCGTTCCCGGCATGCGCATGACGCACGGCTCGCGGAAGCCGCCCTCGTAGCTGCTGCCCTTCCCGCCGCGCAGCGGGAAGGCGCTCCCGCCGTCTTCTCCCCTGGCCAGCCACGGGCCGTTGTCGGAGGTGAAGATCACCAGCGTCCGCTCGTCGAGATTCAACTCCTTGAGCAGATCGAGCACGCGGCCGGTGCTGGCATCGATCTCCTCGCACGCGTCGCCGTAGAGCCCGCGCGGCGACTTCCCGCGAAAATCCTTCGACGCCGCTAGCGGAACGTGCGGATACGTGTGCGACAGGAACAAGAAGAACGGCCCATCCTTGTTGGCGCGGATGAACTTGAGCGCCTCGTCCGTGTACCGCTGGCACGTCTCCGACAGATCGATCTTCTCCTCCGCGATTTTTTCATCGCGCACGTAATCCAGCGGCGGCATGTCCGGCGTGTAGAGCAACCCGAAATACGAGTCGAACCCGTGACTCGTCGGCAGGAACGGCTTCTGATCGCCCAGGTGCCATTTGCCGATGCACATCGTCGCGTAACCCGCCGACTTGAGCAGCTTGCCGATCGTCACTTCATTGGGATTGAGCCCGAACGGCGCGTTGCGATAGAGCACGCGCGTCTGCCACGGCTTGCCGCCGGGGATGACCGGGAACTCGCCCATGCCGATGCGGATCGGATAGCAGCCGGTGAGCATGGCCGCGCGCGAAGGCGTGCACACCGACGCCGCCGCGTAGAAATCGGTGAATCGAATACCCTCCGCCGCCATGCGATCCACGCGCGGCGTGCGGATGCGCGGCGACCCGTAACAGCCCAGGTCCGCGTAACCCTGATCGTCCGTAAGAATTAGAACGATGTTGGCCGGCCTGCCCGAGTCGGCGCCGGCAGCGTGAGCGACCGAAGCGCAAACGACAACAGCCCATGCGACGAGCAGCAGCGGCGGCAGCAGCGGGCGATGGTTCACGCGGCACATGATACCGCGGGCGACGCGATCGCCTCCCGCACGGGTCTGAAAGTCGACGGATCGCCCGATGGTCGCCAAACGTCGCCCGCCTGCATTAGGCGAGTTTTCGCTCGCCGACGACTCCAGGTATGGGGAAGGGTCGCCGGCGAGCAGGGCGACCCCTTTGCCGAGCGCGCTTTTTATTGATGGCCCGGCCAGCAGTTGGGCCCGCGCATAGCAAGATTCTGGCGAAAAATAACGAGTTATGATCCATGGTGGGCCGTTGATGCGACGCACTTTCCCCGTCCGGCATCCTCGCTTAAGCGAGGAGGCCACTCTCGCCCGATGAGATTTTTCTCATCGGGCGAGCGAAAACGTCTCGCCGGTTCGGGCGATCTTGCTGCCGCGTCCTCGCCGCAGCGGAGCGCGACGGTTGCCCGATGGTTTGCAGTGGGTAGCCGACGGAGCGCGGCGACGATTCTGAGAGGTCTCTCATCTTCCGCCGAGGCTCAGCTGCAAGCGGCGAGATCGCTCAAACCGCCACCGTCTCGCGCGGATTTCAATGACGGAGGACGCCGTTCTAATATCTTCGAAATGCGGAAACTAGCTACGTCCGGCTCTGTCTCAACCCTGGGGATGTTCGGCGCTCGTTCGGTTGCGCCACGGTTGCTGAGCGCGTAGATCATGCGGGATGTGGACCTGCAAGTCGCCACGGAAGGTGATGCGCTTCGCCCACGAGTTGGCTCGCCGCTGCCTGCCGACGTAGATCGGATGACAGCCCGGCCGTCGCCCGATGAGATTCCTCTCATCCCGCGACCCGGAAAACGTCGCCGCCTGTCGCGATCCTGCTGCCGCGTCGTCGCCGCCACCTCGCCGCAGCGGAGCGCGATGGTTGCCGGATGGAAGCCAGTGGAGCGGCGACGGAGCGCGGCGACGATTCTGAGAGGGTTCTCATCTTCCGCGCCACCTTCGAGTCCGCCATCATGCCCGCCCGTCCATGGACGCCGCCGGGCGTTCTAATTAACCAGAAAGCAGTTACCTCCCCGCTTTCGTTGCCTCTGCTCCGGAGGTTATCGATGGCGACGTGGAGCACGAACGGGAGTTTTCTCCGCAGTTCCGTCGGCGGTGAGCCGGCGGCTAGCCGCCCCTAATTGGACTACATCGTGAGTGGTCGCGTGCGCGTCGGCGTCCAGTGACGACGCCATCATTGCGGCCCGCTGGTATTCACCAACCTTCATGTGTGCCATCAAAAACTTGCGAAGCTCGAATTAATGTTCACCATGCTGAACTCCATTCACGTCGGACAGGGTGATTCGAGGGCAAAATGCGATACGAGGCGAGTCGACGCGGGCGCCGTGCGCGGCGGGTCTTGGTGTGCGCGGCCTTGACGACCGTGGCAGCGCTGCGCGCTCCCGCTACGCTGCGCGCTGCGACCCTGTATTGGGACGTCAACGGCGCGACTGCCGGCGCGACCAACGGGCTCACTGCCCCGGGCACGTGGGGCACCAACACATTCTGGAGTACGAGCAGCGCCGGCACCGTCGCGACCGGCGCTTGGGTGTCCGGCAGCACCGCGCAGTTCTCCGCAGGAACCGATGCGATCGGCACCTTTACCGTCACCGTCAATGGGAACCAGACCGCCAGCGGGATCGACTTTGTTACCGGAACCGTCACGCTCAACGGCGGCACGTTGACGCTGAACGGTACCCGGACGATCGACGTCGCCGCGGGTCACACCGCGACGGTCAATTCGACCATCGCCGGAAGTTCGGGACTGAACAAAGATGGCGGCGGGACGCTGGTGCTCGGCGGCGCGAGCACGTACAGCAGCTCATTTACCATCCTGGCCGGGGATGTCCAGATTCTCGCCGGGCACGACGTCGCCGTGCCGTTCCTTTTTGGTCAGGGCGGCAACCTGACGATCGATGGCGCGGGCTCAACCTTCACCTCGGACGGGGCATCACTGGGCGTCAGCGGCACGACGAGCGCGACTACCGTACAGAACAGTGCGGCGGCGACGTTTACCAACACGCTGTCCATTTCTAACTCAGTTGCTGCCTCGTCGATCGGCAACATGACAGTACAGAGCGGTGGCGACGTGTCTGCCACGTTCGTCAAGATCGGCACTGCCGGCGGGACCGGCGGGAAAGGCACTCTCACGATCACGGGCGCCGGCTCCACGTTCGCCCAAAACGGGCCGTATTCCCTGGAAGTAGGGAACACCAATGGCGTGAGCACCGGCAAACTTATCGTGAGCAGTGGCGGCACCTATACGGCTCCCGTTGTGACCACGGTCTACAGCGGGAGCTTGATCGACGTCCAAGCGGGCGGTTTGGTCGACTTCAAGGGCGACATCATGATCGACGGGGGCACGCTGCAGTTCAGCGGCGGCTCGTTCGGGTGGACGCCGACCAACACATTGACAGTTCAAGCCGGCGGGAAGCTCTTAGCCGCAGGCGGCTCATTTACCCTGTTCGGCAACGGAATGTCCATCCTCGTCTCCGGCGCGGGCTCCCAGTTCAACCAGGGCGCGCTCTCCGTTTCCAGCGACGTGGACGTGTTCGTCAGCGCGGGCGGAGCGATTTCCGCGACGACACTCAATCTGGCCACTCTCTCCACGGGCACGACCATTCTCAGCGTGTTCGGCAGCCCATCAACGGTAACCGTGAGCGGCGCGACCACGATGGGCGCGACCGGCGGGGTGGCGGATGTTTCCTTCCTCGCCGGCGCCACCGCAAGCTTTGCGGCCCTCACACTGACCAATGCCGCCGTGCCTGGCAGCAGCTCCTACTTCGCGGTTCAGACCGGCGCGGACGTCACCGTCTCGGGGAATCTCAGCGCCGGGCAGGGCGCGCAGACCGGGCAGGAAACTTCGATCCTCGTCAGCGGCAGCGGCTCGACTATCACTCAGACCGGCGCGACCACCTTCATTCTCGGCGCCGCTTCCACCAGCAACACGTCGCTCCTGGTCAAGAGCGGCGGGGTTTTCAGCACCGGGACCGGCACCACCACCATCAACCCTACCGCTGTCGTTGACATCGTCGGAGGAACCTACAACGCGAACGGCAACGTGACCATCAACGGCGGGCGGCTCACCACCGACGCCGCAGGCGTCTTCGCATTGGCCGCGGCGAAATCGCTGACGGTGCAAAACGGCGGCGACGTCGTCATCACCGGCCCTTACAGCGCAGCGAGTGCGGCGACCATGCTCGTGAACGGAGCCGGATCGACTTTCTCAACGACCGCTTCGCTGACACTGGGGAACGGGAGCGCGACGACCGTCTCCGCCGGCGGAAGCATGAGCACCGGCGGCACTTTCCTCGGGGTCGGCCTCACGGACGGCAACGGTACTTTGAACATCGATGGCATCGGCTCCAGCTTGAGCGCCGGCCCGGTGAACGTCGGGCTTAACGGCTTTAGCGGCCTGCTCTCCTTTGGTAACGGTGCCAGCGGAAACCTGGGCGTCATCGCCGTCGACACTTCCAGTGTCGTGGGCACGAACGGGACGTTGCTCTTGCAAGGCGGATCTGCTGTGACCGGAGCACTGCTCAGCATCGCCACCAACCCGACCGCCAACACGGGCACCGTGACGATCGCCGGTCCCGGTTCCGTGCTAACCCTGAGCGGCACCGCAAACATCGGTGCGGCCAGCGCGAGCACCGCCGCGCTGAACCTCCAGAGCGGCGGCACGCTGATCACCGGCGCGGGGCTCTCGACGCTAAACGCGACCGGCTCGGTCAACATCGCCGGCGGAACGCTCAAGACCAATGGCGTCACGCTGTTCCGCACGGGCGCAGGTCTGAGCATTACCGCGGGCGGGCGGCTGGACCTGGTCGATCAGAAGCTCATCCTTCAGAACCTCGCTGTCGGATCCTGGAACGGCAGCGCGTACACCGCGGCCAGCGCGTTGATCGTCGCGGGACGAACCAGCGACGGCGGATGGGATGGAAGCGGGATCGTCACATCGCAGACTTCCGCGACGAGCGGCAACTTCACCAGCATCGGCGTCGCCACCGCGCAGCAGGTCAAAGGCATTGCGCCCGCAGCGACCGCCACCTGGGCCGGGGCAACGGTTACCGGAACCGACACGCTGGTGATGTACACCTACGGCGGCGACGCCAACCTGGATGGCAAGATCGATGTGCTCGACTACGGTCGTATCGATCTGAACGTCCCGCTGGGCGTCAGCGGCTGGTTCAATGGTGATTTTAATTACGATGGGAAGATCGATGTGCTCGACTATGGGATCATCGACTTCAACATCGGAATCCAAGGTGCGCCCTTCGCGACGACGGTAGCCGGGACCCCAGGGGTCGCGAGTGTTCGTGAAAGTGCAACCGCGGTCCCCGAGTTCTCCAGCATCAGCGCGGTAGTACTCGTTTCTGCGATAGGACTTCGCCGAACTCGAGGCCCTGCGCGGGAACGAAAGAATTCGACGTGAAATTGCAATTCATCGCCGCGTCGGGGCGGGGAAGATAGTGGCGGATCGTCCCCAGCGTTTGCCGCTGCGCGCTCGTCGACTGATCCGACCATGCCAGACTCGTGTGTAGAAGCTCACGTTCGCCGGCGCCGGCTTCGTCTCGTGGCCGTGGCTGCGCTGAGCGCGGCCGCGGGGCTTTGGAGCGAAGCGCGGGCGCAGCAGCTCGCGTTTCCGGAGGCGCAGGGGTTCGGACGCTTCGCCACCGGGGCGCGCACGAGCCTCTCGTCCGCCAGCGTTTACCACGTCACGAATTTGAACGACAGCGGCGCCGGGTCGTTTCGCGATGCGGTTAGCGGGTCGAATCGCTTCGTCGTCTTCGACGTCGGCGGGATCATCAACATCAGCTCCGTTGTCCCGGTGAGCAGCAACATCACGATCGCGGCGCAGACGGCGCCGGGCGGGATCGCCATCTACGGCGATCGCGTTTCGTTCACCAGCGCGAACAATCTGATCAGCCGGTACCTCGCCGTGCGAAAAGGCTCGGCGAGCGGGCGCGCCGACTCCGCGTCGCTGGCGCGCGGGACGAACATGATGTTCGACCACATGTCGGTGACGTGGGGCGTCGACGAGACCTTCTCGATGAACCCCGACAGCGGCTTCGTGATCGACAACGTCACGATCCAGAACACCATCATCGGGCAGGGGCTGGACGTCGTCGGCCACTCCGCCGGCGGATTGATGACGCTGGCCGAAGGGGCGCGCTTCTCCGTCATCAAATCGCTCTTCGCCGACAACGTCACGCGCAATCCGAAGGTCCGCGGCGAGAACGAGTACATCAACAACGTCGTGTACGGCTGGGAAAACGCGGCGTATATCATGGGCGATACCGTCAACGAGGAGTCGCACGCCAACGCGATCGGGAACTTCTTCATCGAAGGCCCGGTCGACGGCAGCGGGCCCTTCACCAGCGGCACCGCGAATTTCCATATCTACGGCAGCGACAACTGGGTCGACGCCAACCGCAACGGCGTGCTCGATGCGTCGGCGGTGAGCAGTTATCCCGGCGCGGATGTCGTCGCGGCGCCTTTCGCGTTCCCGACGAGCGCGTCGATGACCGCGCAGCAGGCGCTGACGCACGTGCTCGATCACGTCGGGCTGTCGATCGCGCGCAATCCGGTCGATCAGCGCATCGTCGACGAAGTGAAGAGCTACGGCACGACCGGCGGCGTGATCGTGCGCGAATCGGATTTGTTTCCGAACTTCGGCACGGATCCGAAGTACGTGAATTCCCGAGCGCGGCTGGCGGATGCCGACAACGACGGCATCGCCGACGACTGGGAAACAGCGCACGGCCTGAGCCCGTCGAATGCAACCGACTGGAAGAATCTCAACGGCGGGTATACGCGGCTGGAGGAGTACGTCAACGAGCTCGGCGCGACAGGCACGACGTTAAACACGGCCGGCGGCACGTGGACCAACGCCGCCATCTGGGGCGGCACGCTGCCGACGCTGGCGGATACGGCCATCGTCACCGGCGGGGTGACGCATGCGTCGGGCAATGCGTTCGCGCGGCGCGCGACGCTGGATGGATCATCCACCATCTCCGGCGGCACGTTCGACGTGTTCGACACGATGTTGATCGGCGCGGCCGGCGCGGGGACGGTCACGATCAGCAGCGGCACCGTCACGGCGGGGCAGATCGTGCTCGGCGCGACGGGACAGAGCGGGTCGCTCGCGCTCAACGGCGGGACGCTGATCGCCGGGCCGATCGTTTCCGGCGGCGGGACCGCGGCGCTGACGATCAACGGCGGCGCGACGATCAAATCGACCGGCGCGCTGAACATTGCCGTGCCCACGACGGTCACCGGGAGCGGCGGAACGATCAACACCAACGGAATCTCCGCCGCGCTGAGCGGCAGCCTGTTCGGATCCGCCACGCTGACCAAAGCAGGCGCCGGCACGCTGACGCTGGCGGGGTCGAACAACGGCTACTCCGGCGGGATCAACTTGAGTGCCGGGACCCTCGTGCTGGCGACGAGCGGCGCCAACAGCAGCACCGGCGCGATCACCGCCGCCACCGGCACGACGATCAACGTCACCACCAGCGGAGCATCGACGCCGCTCGCGCTCGCCAGCGGCGCGACCGTCACCATCACCGCCGGCGGGCTCACGTACAACGGCGCCGTCACCGGCGCCGCGAACACGACGCTGCTGGTCAGCAACTCCTCAACGGGCACGAGCAACTTTTCCATCGGCGGAAACCTCGCCAGCTTCGCCGGCACGCTGGACTTGGGAACAAGCACCGGCAACATCCGCATCGGCGGCGGCGGCAGTTCGCTGGCGAACTTCGACGCCGGCGATTCCACCGGCACATTCCGAACCACCTTCGACGGCACCACCAACTTCGGCTCTCTCACCGGCGCTTCCGGCACGCGGCTCCAGGGTTCGACCAATGGAACCGTCGCCACCACGTATGTCATCGGCGCCAACGGCAAGTCAACCACTTTCGCCGGCACGATCACCGACGGGACCAACTCGCCGACCTTCGGCATCGTCGACATCACCAAGACCGGCAGCGGGACGCTGACGTTGCGCGGGGCGAACACCTACAGCGGCGCGACGACGGTGGACGGCGGGAAGCTCGTGGTCGGCGCCGCGCAGACGAAGTCCGCTTCGTACACGGCCAACGCCGGCGCGACGCTGGAGCTTGCGCAGGGCGGCGGCGTCGTGGTGAAGACCACCGCGGTCGCGACCAGCGGCACGGGACGGATCGATCTGAAGGACAACAAACTGATCGTCGCGGCCGGCGACGTCGGGTCGTGGACGGGGAGCAATTACACGGGCATCAGCGCGCTGATCCGCGCCGGCCGCAACGGCGGGAACTGGTCCGGCGGCGGTATCGTGACGTCGTTGACGGTGGCCACCAGCAGCACGCTCACCAGCATCGGCATCGCCACCGCCCAACAGGCCGGCCGCGCCGGAAGCACCTTCGGCGGCGTCTCGGTGGGCGGCTCGGACGTATTGGTCATGTACACCTACGGCGGTGACGCAAACCTCGACGGCAAGATCGACGTGCTGGACTACGGTCGGGTCGATTCGAACGTGCCGCTCGGAACCAGCGGCTGGTTCAACGGTGACTTCAACTACGATGGGAAGATCGACGTGCTCGACTACGGGATCATCGATTTCAATATCTCGATACAGGGTGCGCCGTTCAGCACAGCGAGCGATGCAATAGCCGCGACGCCACGCGTCGCAGGTCCGACTGAAGTCCCGGAACCCCTTGGAATCGCCATCATTGCAGTCTGCGCGCCGATCGTTCATCTTCGACGACGCAACCGTCGCCAACCATCGGCCTAGCCTGTTCTACCGCTCACAAACCCTTCAAACGCGACGTTGAGCCCGTTTAGCCGAACTTTTCGGCCACCTTGCGGGTATGGTACAATGGACCGCTCGCCTCCGTTCGTTTAAGAACATTGCTGGACAGGGCCGAGAGAGAGACGGGACACGAGAGAGAGGCCGCACGTGGCGGGGACGCGGCACGAGGGAGAGAGATGAACCGTTCGTCGTCTGCGCGATTCGCGTCGATAGGAAGGTCTGCGCCTGCGCGCGCACACAAGCGGCTGCTGTGCGCGGCGTGTGCGCCGGTGGCGGCGCTGATTGTACTGCCGATTTCGGCGGCGAACGCCCAGCGCGTCTTCGGGCTGGACACCTCCAGCGCGGCCAACGGGTCAGCGCCGTCTCCGACGGCGTGGACGAATGCCTTCAACGACGCCGACGGCGACGGCATCGCTTACAAGTTCGCCTTTCTCCGCGCCCTGCACAGTTCCACCACCGACGATTCGCACTTCTACACGAGCATCACGCGCGCCACGACCGCCGGGCTGCTGGCCGGGTCGTACGACTTCGTCGAGCCGGACATCAACACCGCGGCGGTCGATGCGCAGCTCTACCTCGACAAGGCCGGGATGTACATGAAGCCCGGCTACCTGCTGCCGGTGCTGGACCTTGAGCACGGCAACAGCGTGAGCGCTTCGGCGCTGACGACCTGGTCGCTGGACTTCTGCAGCGCGATCTTCACCGCCAAGGGCATCAACCCGATCGTCTACACCAACAGCTCGTACAACAACGACGAGGTGCAGGCGGCGCTGGCGTGGATCAACAGCGGCTCGACGCCCAAGAGCAACCCGCGGACGTACCAGTGGCTGGCGCGCCCGGGCGGGAGCATCAAGACCGCCGAGCCGCAGGCGGCGAGCAATTACCCCAATCCATATGGCGTGTGGGATCCGAACTTCATCTCGCGCACCAACAGCCGCGATCCCGCGGTCAATCCGTGGGCGTTCTGGCAGAACGGCAGCGGCTCGCCCAACGGCTTTCTCATCGACCACGACGCCGCCAACGGAAACATCGAGTTCGTGAAGGACTTTCTCGTCCCCGCGCTGTGGACCAACAACGGCAGCGGGGACTGGGGAACGACCGCCAACTGGAACAGCGACAATCCCGGCTACATCGCCGGCAACACCGCCACCGGGCCGGCGCCGCGCTTGCCGAATAATTCCAATCTCGACTGGGTGAAGCTGCAAAACGCAGGGGGTGGGATCGTGACCATCTCCAGCGGCGCGCAGACGGTCCGCAAGCTCTACACGCAGCAGCCGCTCAACATCAACGGCGGATCGCTGAGCGTGAGCTACACGCCGGGCAGCGGTGGGCAGTTCGATCTCCCGTCGGAGTTCAATGCTGCCGTCACGCTTTCCACCGGCGCGGCGTACAGCGCGTTCACCACGCAGGTCGACGGCGGGGGCGGACAGTTCGTCCTCAACGGCGGGACCGTCACCTTCCGCGAGCTTCAGCTCGCGTCGCACGCGAGCAATTCCGGGAAGATCACGCTGGCCGGAAATGTGACGTTCGCGCAGCAGGGCGGGGCGGGGACTTCGGTGATCCGATCCATCGGATCGCTCGCGCAGGCGGGAAGTTTGTCGATCCCCGCGGGCGCGTCTCCGGCGTTCACCGTCAACAACGGCTCGGCCGCGGTGGATCTGAATCTTCGTGTCGCCGTCACCGGCGCCGGGCGCCTCACAAAGAGCGGCCCGGGGACCATGCAGCTCACCAACGCCAACAGCTACAGTGGCGGGACCACCATTAACGGCGGCGTGCTCCAGATCAGCGCCGACGATCGGCTCGGCGTTGTGCCGGGCGTCGTGCAATCGAACAATATCATCCTCGACGGCGGAACCCTGCGCACGGGCGCGCAGATCAGCTCCGTCACCTTGACCAATCCCGGCAGCGGCTACACGAGCTTCCCGACGCTGGCGATCAACAACAGCGGCGGGTCGGCGCTGATAAACGCCTCCGCCAACGTCCTCGCCGGCATTACATCGATCTCCGTCCCCATGGGCAACGGCGGCAGCGGGTACGTCAACCAGAGCTCCGCGCCCGCCGCGAACACCGCGGGCACGTTCGTCGACATCGTCGGCGGCGGGGGGAGCGGTGCGACCGCTTTCGCCACCGTTTCCGGCGGCGTCGTCACCGGCATCAACATCATCAGTCCCGGCACCGGCTACACGTCGATGCCGACCATTCACATCAGCTCCACGGGGCTCGACACCGATCCGGGAACCGCCACCGCCCTTTTCGCCGGCAGCGGCGCGCTGGCGCTGGTCAACGGCATCGCGCTCCAGAGCGTCTCGCTCAGCGATGGCGGATTCGGCTACAACACGCCGTCCGTCACGCTCACCGGCGGCGGCGGGACCGGCGCAACCGCTTCTCCCACCACGATCGGCGCAGCCTTCGCCATCAACGCCAATCGCGGCATCCAACTCGGCGCAGCCGGCGGAACGCTCGAGCAAACGACCGGCACCACGCTCTCGTACGCCGGCGTCATCTCCGGCTCGGGCGCGCTGACCAAGATCGGCGCCGGCACGCTGCGGCTCGACGGCGCCAACACCTACACCGGCGCGACAACGGTTTCCGCGGGAAGGCTCTCGCTGGGGAATAATCTCACGACCTCCTCATCCGTCAACGTCACCGCCGCCACGCTCGAACTGCTCGCCGGCGGCGGGAACAATCGCGTCATCAAAACCCCGGTCGTCTCGATCGGCGCCGGCGGGAAGATCGATATCCAGGACAACAAGCTGATCGTCACCAGCACCCCCATCGGCGCCGCCAACTCCAGCAACACCTACAGCGGCATCACCGGCATGATCCAGGCGGGCCGGGCGAGCGGGAACTGGAGCGGCAACGGAATCGTCACGTCTCAATCGACGGCGACTATCACCGGCCTGACGAGCATCGGCGTGGCCAGCGCGGCGCAGGTCAAAGGGATCGATGCAACCGCCACGACCGTCTGGGCCGGGCAAACCGTTTCCGGATCGGACGCGCTGGTCATGTACACCTACGCCGGCGACGCCAACCTCGATGGCAAACTCGATGTGCTCGACTACGGTCAGATCGACCTCAGCGTCCCGCTGGGTACCAGCGGCTGGTTCAACGGGGACTTCAATTACGATGGGAAAGTCGATGTGCTGGATTACGGCATCATCGATTTCAACATCGGAATTCAAGGAGCTCCATTCCTGAGTTCCGACATCGCCGCGATCCCACGGATCGCGCGTCCGGATGATGTGACGAGCGTCCCCGAACCCGCTTTGCCCAGCGCCGTTCTGCTCAGCGCGATGGCGACATTCAGCGCCCGCCGCCGCCGTCGTGGCGCGCGACAATAAGAACATTCCGTCATTTGTTGCTGCGATTGTTCTTGACACGCGCTAGAGGCGCTGCGCATCATGCCACGGTCGCGTTCGGTGCAATTCTCCGGTGGCGCGGGGCTGCTGGTTTGTAGCGCGCGCGGATCACGTCGTTCCGGCAGGGCAGACAGACGGAGGGTACGGGTATGGGAAGCATGCGTTGCGCGCCCGCGTACATCGCGGCCGTGGTGGCGGGCATCTTCGGGCTGACGATCGGCAGTTCCTCATCCTCGTCGCGCGCCGCGACGCTTTTCACCGACAACTTCTCCAACTCCGTTACCTCCGCCGCCAACTACACCATCGTCACCTCCGACGCGACCAGCTCCTTCCCGACCTACGCGTACGACTACAGCGCGATGGGCATCCCCAGCGCCCCCAACAGCGGCGACGCGTCCACCAAGGGGCTGCGCCTCGATGCGAACTTCAGCGCGCCCGCCGCCGCCGAAGCCGTCACGCTTCACACCATCCAGAGCTTCGCCGGCGATTACTCGATCAAGTTCGACGCGTGGCTGAACGCCAACGGCCCGTTCCCCGACGGCGGCAGCGGCTCGACCAATTACCTCGGCGCCGGCGTGGGTGGCGACGGGACCACCAACAACTTCGTCGCCAACACGGGCAAGGGCGGGTGGACTGCCGTCAACGGCGAGAACGGCAGCGGCATCGATTACCGGTTCTACAAGGACGCGGCGCTGCAGGGCGTCGCCACCGGCCAGTACGCCGCCGGCACCGCCGCCAACGCACGCAACGGGCTCAATGGCTACTACGACTCGTTCGCACCGTCCATCAACGTCGCCAACCTCCCCGTGCAGGGCGCCAGCAACGGCGGGCCGGCGCAGCAGACCGGCAACACCTTCGTCGGCGCCTTCGGCATGGCGTGGCACCAGGTCGAGCTGCGCGTCGACGCCGACGGTGGCACCGGTGGCTCGCCCCTCATGCAGTGGTACATTGACGGCAAAATCATCGGGAACCTCGATGCGGGCGCGAACGGCGCCTTCGCCGCCACCGGCAAGGCTGTCTTCAGCTACTCGGATCCGACCAGCAACATGTCCGACAACCCGCCGCTCAGCTTCGCGCTGATCGACAACATCCGGGTGACGGATGTCATCCCCGAGCCGGGCACGATCGGTCTGATCGCGCCGGCGCTGGCGTTCATTATGGCGCGGCGACGCGCGGCGCGATAAGACCGTCAATACGATTACGATTACGATTACGAGTGACTTGTCGTCGGACTCGTACTCGAACTCGGACTCGTACTCGCAGCTTCGCTAAGAACCCGCTCAAATTCCGTCGGCCGCTTACGCCTCAGCCTGCGGATCAGCAGGCATAGATCCCACAGCGCAATCGCCGCCATCGTCCAGCGGATGAACCGATCGCGAAACAGCGCAGCCGCGAGGGCGAAGCCGATCGTGTTGACGAGGGAGAACCACCAACTGTCCAACGCGGCCAGGAGCTTGAGGGCGCGGCGTTGCGCGCGCGTGAGTTCCGGGCGTGCGGCGGGATCGGGTCGCGTGAACGAGTGGCCGCACTCGGGGCAGCGGCCGATCGTTGTCTCGTTGCTCATCCCCGACAGCTGGCCGCGGAGGTCGTAGCCGCAGTGGAGGCAGCGCCCCGTCCGAAGGCGACTCGAGAAGCGCAGCGCGCGGAAGAGAAACGTGCCCACGATGGCGAAGCAGCCGACAATCGCCCCCAAGCCCGCCAGCCGCAGCAACAGCCGATCGCTCTGCAAAGGATGCGTGTCGGGCGAGTTGTTGTGAACCGCGTCGAACGCGACCAGGCCTATGGCGAGAAGGAAGAGCACCGCGAACGCAGCCCCGGCACGTGCCGAGATGCGCACGGACGGCGCGAACGTTCCCGCGACAGAAGATCGCTGTTCCAGTTGCGGCTGCATCACGATTGACTCGCTCCCCGTACACACCTCGCGCCGTCGCCGGACCGGACACCCCAGGTTCACAGCACGAAACTAACATTCCGCAATTCTGTTTGTCTCCCACCCGCCCGGTTTGTACCATCCCTCCCCGTCATCTCTTGTGACCGTCGGAGGGACATCTGATGCATCGTCGTCGTTTTGCGCGGGTCGGGGCGCGTTTGCTTGCGCTGAGTGTGGCGTCGTTGTGGGGCGAGCGGCCCAGCTGGGCTACGAATGGGACGTGGACGAACACGGCCGGCGGGCTGTGGTCGACGACGTCCAACTGGCAAGGCGCGACCGTCGCCAACGGCATTGATGGCCAGGCCGATTTCAGCACGCTCAACCTCACCGCCAACGCCACCGTCAACCTCGACTCCGCGCGCACCATCGGCAGCCTCAAGTTCGGCGACACCACCCCCAGCAACAACACGTGGACGCTGGCGAACAACGGCAACGCATCGAACACCCTCACCCTGCGCGTCTCCGCCGGCACCCCTCTCATCACTGTCAACAACACCGCCACCATCTCGGCGCAGATCCTGGGGACCTCCGGCTACACGGTCGCCGGGAACGGCATCCTGCAACTGACCGGAAGCAACGGCTACACAGGTACCGCGATCATCTCGGCGGGATCGACGGTCAATGCCATCTGGTCCGCCGGCGGAACCTTCGGCCCGTTCCCCGCCGGACAGACCATTCTCAACAACGGAACACTCAACATCGTCCGCCAATCGGTCGACCCGCAGTTTAAGGGCATCATCACCGGCACCGGGCTAACCACGATCCAGGGCAGCGGCGGCGGCTACGTGAACCTCGGCGACACCGGCGACAACGTCGCGCGCCTCTCCCCTCAGGGCGACCTCAATCTCACCATCGGCTTGAACCTCTTCCGCAACGCGCAGACCATCGGCGCGCTTTCCGGCAACGGCACCGTCACCAGCAACGCGAGCCTCGGCGGGACCGTCAACTTCACCCTCGGCAATAACGGCAACAGCGCCACCTTCTCCGGCGTCATCGACAACGCCGGCAGCGAGAAGATCCAGCTCATCAAGAAGGGCTCCGGCACGCAGGTTCTCACCGGCGCCAATACCTACGCCGGCGGGACCAGCATCCAGGCGGGCAACTTGCAGCTCGGCGACGGCTCGACCACCAACGGATCGATCACCGGCACCGTCACCATGGGCGGCGGGAACATTATTTTCGCCAATCCCACGGCGCAGACCTTCGCAGGGGTTTTCAGCTCCGGCGGCTTCGGCATCGTCACCAAGATCGGCGCCGGGAACCTCACCTTCAACAGCAACCAGCAGATCCTCGGGACACTCAACGTCAACGGCGGGACGATTACCTACGACAGCGGCGGCAGCACCGGGACGCTGTCCGCAATCAACGTGGGCGCTACCGGCGTCGCCGGGCAGAGCGGAACCCTCATCGTGACCAATAACGGAAACCTCGCCGCGATGGGCGGGCCGCTCACCGTGGGCGCCGCCTCCGGCAGCAGCGGAACCGTCACCATAAGCGCCGGCGCAGGGACGACCTTCGGCGACCTGACCATCAACAAGACCGGCTCACTCACCGTCACCTCCACCGGTCAGATGCAAATCGACCACAACATCAACGTCAACGGCGGCTCGCTCACCACCCCCGGCGACCCCCTCAAGTTCCGCGCCAACAACATGGCCAACCTCACCGTTCAGAACGCCGGAACCTGGACGCTCACCGGAGCGTTCAGCACGCCTGCGCCGATCACCTACAACATCACCGGCGCCAACAGCACCGTGAACGGCTCGTCGCTCACGATCGCCAACAACGCCCTCTTCAGCGTCAACAGCGGCGGCGCCATGAGCTTCAGCGGCTCCATCGCCGCCGGCACATCCCTGTTTCAACCTGGCCGGATCAACATCGATGGCGCCGGCTCCACCGTCTCGACGCCCACCGTCAGTCTCGGCAACGCCACCAGCGGCACCGGAGCGGCTGTCCTCACCAATGGCGGAACCCTCGCGCTCAGCGATCACCTCTCCCTCGACGCCACCGGGTCAATGACCGTCACAAACGGCAATCTCATCGCCCCCGACGTTCGCTTCAGCGCCGGCGGAACCCTCAGCTTCGTCCTCGGGTCGCTCAACACCAAGGGCGACATTGACATCGCCGCCGGCGGCATCGTCCTGCACGGCTCTACCGGAACCGGCAACATCTCCCCCGACAAAACCCTGCCGACCGGAAGAAACCTCATCACCACCGCCAACACGACGATCCTGGCCGGACAGACGCTTTCTCTCACCGGCGGGTCGCTCACCACCGGCGCGCTGCTCGGACCGGGCGCGGTCAATTTCAACGACGGCAACATCGCCGTCAGCGGCGCCAGCGGCATCACCCTCGGACCGGGTAACAACATCCCCAGCCTCACCGTCGGCGACGGCGCAGGCGGACTCGCCAGCCTGACCGTCACCGGCACCACCACCGTCTCTGCCGCCGGGACTCTCATCCTCGGCCCCGACGGTCAGCTCAACGGCTCGGGGAACCTGGTCAACAATCACCTGCTCCAGATCGAGGGCGGCGTCATCGGCGGAACCGGATCGGTCACCAACAACGCCACCCTCCTCATCGAAGGCGGCGTCAACATCGCCAAGAGCGGCGGAATCTCCAACGCCGGTCAGATCAACTTCCTCTCCTCCGGTTCCACGCTCAGCCTCAACGCCACAACCCTGACCAACGACGGCGTGATCAACTTCAACGGCGCAAGCATTCCGCTCTCCGGCGGCGGACGCCTCAACAACAACGCCACCGGCCGCATCAACGGCCCCGGCACCATCGCCCTGACGACCTTCGTGGTCAACGCCGGCGTCATCGATTCCGGCGTCGGCACGCTGACCATCAACGGCCCGATGACCTCCACCGGCACCCTCCGCGCCAGCGGAACCCTTGCCGTCGCCATCAACACCTTCCCCGTCAACAACGGCACCATCGACCTCGCCGGCGGAACCTTCAGCTCGCCCTTCACCTCGCTGAACAACGCGGGGCTCATCACCGGCTTCGGCACCCTCAACGTCCCCACGGGCGTCAACCGTCTCGTCAACAACGGCCAGATCAATCTCACCAACGCACTGGTCAACGGCGACATCCAGAACAACCCCGCCGCCGGCATCATCAACGCCACCGGCAACGTCAGCTTCAACGGCAACATCACCGGCGCCGGCGGCGCCACCGGTTCGAGCAACGCCGGCGTCATCGGCGTCGGCGCGGGCGCCAAGCTCCTGCTCACCCCGACCGCCAATGGCGCGCGCGTCGCACAAGCCCGCTCCATCGGCATTGGCCCCGGCGGAAAGCTCGACCTCTCCAACAACAAGCTCGCCACCGCCGACCCGGTCGGCTCATGGGACGGCAGCAACTACACCGGCATCACGGGCCTCATCCGCGCCGGCCGCAACACCGGCAACTGGTCCGGCAGCGGCATCGTCACCAGCCAGAGCAACGCCACCGTCGCCGGTCTCACCAGCATCGGCACCGCCACCGCGCAACAAGTCAAAGGTCTCGCGTCCTCGTCCACCACGACCACCTGGTCCGGCGTCACCGTCTCCGGCTCCGACACCCTGGCCATGTACACCTACGCCGGCGACGCCAACCTCGACGGCAAGATCGACGTCCTGGACTACGGCCGCATCGATCTCAACACCCCCCTCGGCACCGCCGGCTGGTTCAACGGCGACTTCAACTACGACGGCAAGATCAACGTCCTCGATTACGGCATCATCGACTTCAACATCGCCATCCAGGGCCCCCCGATTTCAGCGGGTGCCGAGATAGCCGCGATCTCACAGGCCGCGCGTCCCGATGGAGTGACAAGCGTCCCCGAACCCACCACGGTGACCTGCCTCGCGATGACGCTGACCGCGCTGTTGCGTCGACGAAGAAGAGTCATCCGTCATTCGCTTCCAAGCCGCGAACACGAACGACCAATGACCAATGACGAGTGACCCATCAGAACGGCTTAAACCAAACCGGCTGTGGCTGCCGACGGGCCGTGCCCGTACCTTAGCGGAGCGCAGCGAAGCGTTCCTACCGCGTCCAGCGCTTTTGCCGACCGCAGGTCCGGCGCGTAGCCGCGAATTCTCTTCGGATGGATTAGAACGGGCGGAACCAGACGGGCTGGGGATGGCCCTTGGGCTCGCGGAGCGTCGTCGCCCGCCGCACGTCCGCGAGGTGCCATTTGAAAAGCATAGATGGTTGATCGTTGATCGTGGATTGTGGATCGCTCCCGCGACCGGATGAAGCCCGGGGAGTGGTGGATGCTCTTGGTGGCAGTCGCGTTCGGGGGTTCCATGGGCACATCGCTTCTTCTCATCCGCAGAGCGCATGTGCGCGCGCGGCAAGCGTTACGGAATCGCTGTGCACATTGCGGTTACGACCTGCGCGCCTCGCCTGAGCGTTGCCCAGAGTGCGGCGCTGCCACGACGGCTCCGCCGGATGCCGCCGGATAACCCCCCGATGCAGCGGACCGGAGCCGCGGGTATCGTTTCCGTCGTCCGAAAGCTGCCGGAGCGCGGCTCCGGCCGCTGATCGGCCTTACGTTATCGCAGGCTGACGTGCGTCCTCGCGCGCCGGCGGAAAGCGGCGGCGGAAGGTTGGCGAGCGGGGCGGGAGGCGACGGGCCGGGGGCGGAGCTTGGCGCGAGGCACGGAGGCACGAAGGCACGAAGGCACGGAGGGAGTGATCAAGGCAGAAGGGGCGAAGTGAATTCACTGACGCCTGATCCCTTTTCCCTCACTTCGGGCAGCGAAACGGGGACATCCGCCATTTCCGTCTCGATGGGCAGCGAAACGGGGACATCCGCCATTTCCGTCTCGATGAGACCAAAGTCCAATTCCTCCAACCGTCGCGTGGGAGTATCTGTGATGGATCTGGTCCCCCCACCGCACAGGTGAGGAGGAGAAAATCCGATGCGCATCTCGACCTCCCCGACGCGATCCCCTGTCAGGTTCTCTGCCCGAGCCATGCCCGTTTCGTTGCCCCTCACGCTCCTCGCCGCTTTCGCCGCCTTCGCCATCGCGCTGGCGTTCGCCCCCGCGGCCGCGCTGGCGTTCGCCCCCGCGGCCGCGCGGGCGGCAGACGACGAGAAGGACTGGACCATCCTGGGCGAGACCTCCATCAAGGACGCCAAGGATGCCGCCAAGGACAGCGCGGACCGCGGCGGCAGCGCGAAGGATCGCAAGCGCGGCGAGAAGGATGGCCAGAAGGAGGACAAGAAGAGGGAGGGCGAGAAGAAGGCCGAGCCCGGCACCGCCGCCGGGGAGATCGACGTCCGCGCCGCCCTGGTCAAGCGCATCAAGTTCGAGGTCCGCGGCGCCGAGGTGGAGTTCAAGAAGATCATCGTCACCTACGAGAGCGGCGACCCGGAGGAGATTGAGGTCCGCGAGGAGAAGGTCCGCAACCGCGGCCGCACCCGCACCATCGACCTCAAAGGCGGCAACCGCGCCATCAAGAAGGTCCTGGTCAGCTACAAGGCCGAAAAGACCGACAACGCCAAGGATTCCGACCGCGACTCCAAGATCATCCTCCTGGGCCACAAGTAGAGGGAAAAAGGGGACGGAGGGAAAAAGGGGACGCGAGCGTATTCAGTTGAATTAGAACAACCAGCCTGCAGCGGCTGCATACGGCGGGGGAGGCCGGGGAGGCCGGGGGGAGCGGCGAGCACCGGCGATGTCAGCGCGGTGGCGGCCTGGGCGATCCGATGGGACGTTCGGCGGGTTGGACCGACGCAATCGGCGCCCGGGATTTCCGTTGAGAATCGGTCGCGCGGCGCTTGGCGCTCCGTCGCCTACCCAGCGCAATCCATCCGGGAACCGTCGTGGTCCGCTGGGCCGGCGCGGGCCTCGCAACATCTAGCAAGAAATGCGGCGGTCTGGGCGGGCGTTGACCGGATTTCTCTGTGCCGCTCGACAGCGAACGCGCGGCCGACCACGTTGCCTCGTCAAACTCCTACAACTCCGGCCGGAGTTGTCGACGTTCATAACTCCTTATTTTTGGCCAGAAACTTGCGATTGCGTCGCCCAACTCGTGGCCGGGCCAACAGTAAAAAGCGCGCTCGGCAAAGGGGTCGCCCTGCTCGCCGGCGACCTTGGGCGGTACCTGGATACCTCCGCGAAGATCACTCGCCAGGCGAAGGCCGGCGACGCCTGGCGAAGAGATAGATCCGGGTCAATGCGTCATCCATCAACACAACGACCCCGGAAAGCACGCTTCCCGAGGTCGTCCGAAAGCTCCCCGTTCGAAACCCTCTTCATAACGGTTCTCTCATCGCGCTCTCACAATTGCGCGGATGAATGCGTGCGCGCGAGCGCGGGGATCCTGAGTGATTGACGTTGGTTACAACGGAAACCGAGGAGTTAACAGGCGGGAGTTTGTGAGAGAAACGGGCGATTGTCGGTCCGATTTCTCATGAAGGCCGCCATAGCGGTGGCGTCGTCGCGCGGGCGTTGGGCGCTCTCCGTTTCGGGATAGAGCGCGCGGTCGTCGGTGTTCCGCCGGTATCCTTTGATGTGCACATCGACGATGCGGCTGGGCTCACCGGGATAGAGCACGATCCGCTCGGGATCGAGCCACGCCATGAGCTCCATGTTCGACTGGGTCGCGGGCATCGTTGTTGCCGGGTTGCTCGTGCCGAGCGTTCCATCGTCAGTCGAGTCGTCACCTCCCGCCGCCGCCTCATCGCCGCCGGGTTTCACTTTCGGGGGCGCGTTCCACTCATAGGTGTAGGTGCACGGGGTCCATTTACCTCCCGAGCCCCAGGCGATGCCCGAGCGCGCTGAGGTGAGCGTGATCGTCCCGCCGCCGTCGCCGACCTTGAAGCGGAACTTGCCGGAACCCGATGAGTAAAGTTTCCCGCTGGAGGCGACGCCCGCGAAAGCGTTGCTCCCTTCCACCCGCGTGCACTGCCCGGTCCCATCCCACAACGCGGTGAGCGCAGCATTGGGCTTATCCTTGCCATCCAGCGCTGCGCTGGCCGTGCAGGTCAGCTCGATGATGTCGCCGGGTTTGAGCACGGAAGGCGGAGCAGACCAGCCGGCCTTGAACGACGCAGTCGCCTCGTAGGGCGCCTTGCCTGCGTAATTGGCGGTGAACGACGATTCGCTGATTGATCCGGACCACGTGCCGTACTGATTTCCATCCGGTGGCGCGGCTTGGCCGACGTCCTTGGACGCTAGACCATACGTTCCCGTCCCGCCCGCCGGACCGCCGGGCAGTGACGCGCCGTTGCTCCCCGCCGCCGGCGACATCAATCGAACCGCCGAATAGCAGGGAGCAGCAACCCGCCCGCGCAGGCCGCCGCCGTAAGCCCGCCTCCGAGCATAAAAACCATGGGCGCCCCGAGATGATCGGTCAAGAAGCCTGCCGCCGCGTATCCGATCGGCAGCAGCGCGTATGACCCGAGCGAATCGATGCTGGAAACGCGCCCGAGCATTTGCGGGGGAATTTTTTCCTGCATGGCATTGGTCCATGCGAGGCTGGCGGCCTCCAGCGCCGCGCCGTTGATGAAGGCCGCGACGCAGATCCCGACTACGCCGACCGGCAAACCGATGACCAGCATCATCGCGCCGGCCGCGCCCATGCCGAGATAGATGATCCACCCGCGGCGCGCGATGCTGTTGACGCTGCCGAGCCACACCGCCGCCACCAGGTAGCCGATGGGAAAAATCGCGTAGATCGTGCCGAGCGTGCCGACGTCGCGGTGGAGTTGATCCTTCACCAGGAACGGCAATGAAACGCTGTAGGGCCCGGAGAGGGTGACGTTGGTGATCGCCAGGATCGCGATGGTCATCCAGAGCCATGGCAGCGAAATCACCAGGGTAAACCCCTCGCGCAGGTCGCGCCAGATATTGCCGCCCGTCTCGGCTGGCTCGCGCGGCGGTGCTGAGGGCTGCGTCGCGTTCCCCAGCAGCGGCAGCAGGCAGGCGGCCGAGATGAAGAACGAGGCGGCGTTGAGCGCGAACGCCAGCGGGATCCCGCCCAGCGCAATGATTCCCGCTGCCAGCGCCGGCCCCGCGACCCGACCGGTCTGCACGCTCAGGCTGGTGATCGAATTGGCGCTGGTCAGATCATCGCGCGGCACGATCTCTGGAACCGCGGCGGCATAGGCTGGTTGAAAGAAGGCATCGGCAAACCCGAAGACAACGCCGCCCAGGTAAAGGTGCCAGATCGCCAACCGATCCGCGTACGCCAGCGCCGCGATCCCCGCCACCACCACCCCGCGACCGATGTCGGACCAGAACATCACCTTGGCCCGGGAAAAGCGATCGACCGTCACGCCGCCCACCAGCAGGAACAGCAGCATCGGCGCGAAGGTGAAGATCATCACCGCGCCCATCTGCATGGCTGAACCAGTCACTTTCAGCACCCACCACGCCAGCGCCACCTGATAGAGATGGTCGCCGATGCGGGAGATGGTTTGTCCGCTCCAAAGCGAGAGAAACTTCCGCTGCCGCAGCGAACCGATCAGGCGCATGTGCATAATTTATAACCAGTTATGTCAGCACTCGAAAATGCCAGCTTCGCCTGTAACAGCTTCCGTAGAAGGGAGCGACGAGGTCAATGGGGCCTCGAAAGGAATACGCAAAAACCATAGGAGCTCACCGTGTCGAAGATCACTCCCGCCCCGCGTCCCAGCGTCAAACTTGGTATCAGTTTTAATCATAACCAGACGATCGTGCGGGCCGAGCCCAAGCTGGGCTTGAACCTGAACCACAACCAGACGATCGTGCGGCCGGAGCCCAAGCTGGGCATCAACTTCAACCACAACCAGACGATCGTGCGGCCGGAGCCCAAGCTGGGCATGAACATCAACCACAACCAGACGATCGTGCGGCCGGAGCCCAAGCTGGGCATGAACATCAACCACAACCAGACGATCGTGCGGCCGGAGCCCAAGCTGGGCATGAACATCAACCACAACCAGACGATCGTGCGGCCGGAGCCCAAGCTGGGCATGAACATCAACCACAACCAGACGATCGTCCGCTCCTGAGCGAAGCGCCTCGACGCGATCGTAAACCTCGGACAAACTGGGCCGGCACTCGCCGGCCTGGTTTTCCATTTGTGCCATGAGAGACACGCTCGCCGACCGAAACATCTCGCGTGCTAACCAGTGGCAGGAGCGCGCGTTGGCCGCACGCGACCGGGGCGATTTTCGTGGCGCAGCGCGCGCCGTCGAACGCGCTGTAGAGCTCCTTTCACGAGCGCGCGGAAAGAAGCACCCCGACGTCGCGAACCTGCTGACCTTGTTATCCACGTTGCGACTGGAGTTGGGGGATTACAGCGAGGCGCAGCGGCTGGCGCAGCAAAGTCTGTCAATCACCAAATCGTACCGCGGTAATGTCGATCTCGTGCGCCGCCGCGCCGCGTCGATGATCCAACTGGCGACCGTTTGGCGCGTGCGCGGGCGTTACGGCAGAGCCGAACCGCTCCTTCGACGCGCGCTGGCACTGGCGGAAAAACAGCTGACCCCCGATGACGTCGCCGCCGCTCTGAACAATCTCGCCGTGCTTTACAAGTACACGGGCCGCCTTGACCGCGCACACCGGCTGTACCTGCGCGCGCTGGCGATCATCAAACGCCAGCGCGGCAAAGATCATCCGGATCTCGCGACGATCTACCACAACCTGGGCGGCCTGGAGCACGAGCGCCGCCGCCCCGCACGCGGCGAGCCATTCGCCCGACGATCCGTTGAAATCCGTCGCAAGGCGCTGGGCGCGAATCATCCCGACGTTGCTGCCGACATGGCGGCGCTGGCGGCGCTGCTCGATGCCCAGGGAAAGTTTGCCGAAGCACAGGACCTGTATCGCCGGGCCCTGAAGATTTTCCGCCGCGTCTACGGCCCGGGCCATTACGAGCTGGCCGTCAACTTCAACAATCTCGCGGCCATCGCGGGCAGGAAAGGCGAGCAGAAAGAGGCGGAGCGGCTTTACCGCCGGTCCCTGGCGATCAAGGAAAAACTTTTCGGACCTAATCATCCCGATGTAGCCCTGACATTGAACAACCTGGGCACGTGTTATCAATCGCAGGGCAACGCGGGCGCGGCCGCGCCGCTTCTCCGCCGGGCGTTGCGGATCTTTCGCGCGACCCTGGGCGCGGATCATCCCAACGTCGCCGCCTGCCGCGAAAACCTCATGCAGACAAGGCGCGCAGCGGAGAACGAGGTGGCGGCCTGGGCGAACGGGCGGCAGGCCCGAACGCGACGCCGACGATGAAAGGGCCTTCCACCGGCCACGTCAACGACCAACCGCGGGCGCGGCTACCGGCCGAGCGCGGTAGCATCGGTACGTGCGTCGCGCCGTCATCGCACTATCGCTCCGGCTGTGCGTCATCGGCGACGCGCTACTGCTGGGGGATCGGAGCCGCCCCCGCGAACTGTACAGCCACCAAGGCGCTCAGTGGCTGCTCGTCGTCGCTTGCCGCGACGCTGCGTTCGACTTTTGCGCCGTCTCCAGTGATACCGCGGGACTTGGATCAGATGAGCGAGCTTCGGGCTGCTAGGATTGCGCTTGAGAAGTCCGGCTACGTTGTCGGGAGAAGTTACGACCTGACAGTACCCTGGTGGGCGTGGACAACGTTAACAGGCTTCGTTCCGATCGCGCTGCCGCTCATGCGGACGCTGCGGCGACGGTCGCTGCCTACGCCAGGACAACTATCCTGCTCGACCTGCGGTTACGACGTGCGCGCCACACCACAGCGATGCCCGGAGTGCGGTAGCATCGCTTGCAGCGCTTAGGGTGCCCGCGCGTGTGGGTGAGAGAGAACCTTCCCGCGGCGCCGTCGGCAACGAGGCAAATGTATCGCAGCGAGCGAAATGACTAACGCGCTTATGGTTGGCTCCGGAACCGCGACCGCTGCGGCAGTGCCGGTTGCGCGCTCTGTCGTCGAAAAAGCCGGTCCCTGAATCCCGATGTTGAAATCGATGATGCCGTAATCGAGCACGTCGATCTTCCCGTCGTAATTGAAGTCGCCGTTGAACCAGCCGGACACCCCCAGCGGCACGTTAAGATCGATCCGGCCGTAGTCGAGCACGTCGATCTTTCCGTCGAGATTTGCGTCACCGCCGTAGGTGTACATCACGAGCGTGTCGTCTCCGGTAACGGTCTGTCCGCCCCACACCGTCGTCGCCGTGGCTGCGATTCCCTTAACCTGTGACGCCGTGGCGATGCCGATGCTGGTGAGGGTTGAACTGGTGGCAAGCGATTGCGACGTCACGATGCCGCTTCCAGACCAGTTTCCCTCGTTGCGCCCGGACCGGATCAGGCCAGTGACGCCCGTATAGCTGCTCCCGTTCCAAGACCCGGTGGCGTTCGTCCCTCTGACTATTAGTTTGTTGTCGCCTAGGTCCAGGATGCCGCCGACGTCGATGAGCAGCGAATCCGTTCGCCACGGCGAAGCGGTCCCGCCGCTGGGGTCGAGCGAGAGCTTGCCGGTCGGGCCGATGTGCGTGGTGGAAACAGTGACGGCGGCACCGGCGGCGCGGTTCATCTGACCGTTTCCACCAGGGCCGATGAAAAGCGTCCCGACGTTAAGCGCGCCGGCGGTGAGGTAGTAGTTGCCGTGAGAGCCGGCGTTGTTCGCAACGGTGACGAAGTTGGCCTGAACGGTTCCGCCGTTCTGGTTGAACGTGCAGTCCCCGTTGTATGCGATCTCGATGTCGTTGGCAGCGAAGGAACTGGCGGCGCCGCTGAGGTTGTAAAGCGTGGTGGTGGCGGCGTCGCGTCCGAGGAATGCGAAGCCGGTTATACCGACGCTCCCGCCGGTCTGCGTGACCGTCGCGCTGAGCGTGGCCAGGGCCGCGGCGGTCAGCGTGCCGCTGCCGACGTTCATCGTCCCGCCGACGATGGTGCTCGCGTTGAGGTTGCCCCCGTTCAGGTTCAAGGTGCCGGTGGGCCACACTTGAACGCCGCTGTTGCTCCCGGCGGTGAGCGTTCCGCCGTTGAGATTCAGCACGCCGGTCCCGCCCACGCCGAAGTCGCTCCCGCCCACGTTGACGTTCCGGCCCGCGCCGGAGATCGTCAGCGCGGCGGTGCCGCTCATCGTGTAGGTGCCGGTGGAGCCGGCGTTCTGGCCAAGGTAGACGACGAGATCCGCCTGCACGTCGCCGCCGCTCTGCGTGATCGTTCCGCTTCCGTCGGCTCCGACCACGAGCGGGCCGGTGAGGTGCACCGTTCCGTTGGTGAGGTTGTAGACACCGTGACTGCCGCTGCCGCGGCCGACGATCACGCTGTAACCGTTCTGGACGGTGAGCGCGCCGCCCGACTGGTTGATCGTGCCGAGGGCGCTGGCGTTGAGGCCGAGGTTGACTCCCCCGTTGCTGGTCACAACCGCGGCACCCGAGACGTTCATCGTCCCGGTTCCGTCGTATCCGAGTATGAGCGGACCGGCGCCGGAGGACCCGTCGAGGCTCAGCGTCCCGCCGCTGATGGTGTACGTTCCGGTGCTGGTCGAGGCGAAGCCGAGGTAAAGGGATTCGCCGATCGCGCCCGCGCTAAGCGTATTGACGCCCCCAGTCTGGGTGAAGCTGCCGACGCCGTCGCGCCCGACGACCTCGGCGACGTTGGAGTTGAGCGCACCGGACGACATGGTGATGCTCATGCCGTTGTCCGCCCTGAGGATCGACGCCGTGACGGTGGCGCCGCTGATGTTCATGGTCCCGGTGCCCGTGATGTCGGCGGCGACTCCCGCGGGGAAGGTGTGGGCGCCGCCGGCGAAATCGAGCGTGGCGCCGGCGGCGATGGTGAACGAGCCGCTGTGGGTTGCGCTGCCAAGCAGGCGCGCCGTGCTGCCGTTGGTTACTGCCACGGTGCCGTTGTTGGTCAGTGTGCCGGTGAAGACGCTCGTCGCGGCGCTGCCGGCGAGCATGAGGGTCTTGCCGGGAATTATCGTGAGCGAATCGGCGCCGTCGAGGGTCACGTCACTGACGGTCGCGTTCTGGTCGAGCGTGACGGCGGAACTGGCGGCGCGGCCGTTGTCGATCAGGACGTGGGCTCCCGCCCCGGGTACGGTCGCCTGCCCCCACTTGGCGGAATCGCTCCAGTTTCCCGCCCCGCCGCTGCTCGACGGGCCGAGCCATTCGCCGAGGACGCCCCCCGCGGAGCCGACGCCGACGATGAGGTCGATTTCGCCGGCCGTCGCGGAGCTAAAGCTATACGTGTGCGCGCTCGACGCATTGCTCGCGCCAACCGACCAGCCCGAGACGTTGCCTGTGAGTGAACCGCTGTAGCTGATCAGTTTGTAGGTCGCGTCCGCGACGTCGCCCTGGTAGGCGTTGAGGTTGAGCGTGACGTTGCCATCGAGGCTGAGATGGCCGGCGACGTTGAGGAGGTCGTTGGACGCGGCGGCGTTGGTGCTGGCCAAGTCGTACTCGAGCGTCGCGCCGGTGGAAAGGGTGAGGCTGTCGAGGGCGAGGGTGGCCGGGGCGCCGTCGTTGCCGCTGATCTTTCCGGCGCCGCTGACGGCGCCGGCGATGCGACGCCCACCGCCCGCGCCGGCGCGGTAGCGGATCGTCCCGGCGTTGGTCACGTTTCCCGAAAAGCTGACGTTCGACGAAACGCCGACGCTGTCGAGCGCGAGCGTCCCGTTGTTGGTGACGGTCGCGGGCAGCGTCACGAGCACGCCTGCGGAGGCTACGGCGCTGCCCTGCGCAGTCACAGTGCTGCCGGCGGGAACGGCCGTGGTCACCGACCCGCTGTTCTGGAAGACGAAATTCCCCGCGGCCGGCGTGCTGCCGAAGGTCAGCGTCGGGGAACTGATCAAGTTGACGGCCGACGCGGTTATCGAGCCGGAATTGTTGACGAAGCTGGCGCCGCTCGCGAGCGAGATCGTGACGGGGTTTCCCGCCGTCACCGGCGCGAGCGTCCCGCCGTTGAGGTTGAACTTCCGTCCGCTCAGCGTCACCGACAACGTCCCACCCAGCGCCAGCGTTCCGCCGTTGACGGTGTGATCGCCGATCCCGGTGACGTTTCCGGTGACGGTCATCGTGCCGGCGTTCTGGGTGAGTTTTGCGACGTTGCCGCTCCCGAGGGTCGCCGTGCCGCTGTTGGAAATGTTCCCCGGCACGGACACCGATGTGACGTTCATCGTAGCGCCGGCTTCGTTGGTGACCGAATCGGCGAAGGTGTCGCTGGAAGTGGTCAGCGATGAGGCGGTCAGGCTGCCCTTGTTGTCCAGCGTCGCGCCGGAGGAACTGGCGGAGTGTTGGAAGGAGAGGCTGGCGACATTGACGGTGCCGCCGGCGTTATTCGTGAGTGTTCCTTCCCCCGAGCCGGTGGCAGGAATCGAAATCCCGCCCGGGCCGCCGATGGAGCCGTTGTTGGTTAGGGGGGTGCTGCCCGCTGTCGCGCCGGCGGCGACGGTGATCGTCGCGTTCGACGGGACCGGCCCGTTAAGTGTGCCGCTGTTCTGGAAGACGAAGGTCCCGGCCGCGGGCGTGTTCCCGAAGCCGAGGACCGGCGACCCCGTCAGGTTCACCGCTGACGCGGTGATCGTCCCCGAATTGTCGATGAAGCTCGCGCCGTTGGAGAGGGAGACCGTCACGGCGTTGCCCGCGGTGACGGGAGCGAGCGTCCCGCCGTTGAGATTGAGCTGCCGGCCGTTGAGCGTGACCGACAACGTCCCGCCCAGCGCCATCGTGCCGCCGTTGATCGCGAAATTCCCGAAGCCGGAGAGCGCGCCGTTCACAGTGAGCGTGCCGGCGGTCTGCGTGATCGCCGCCACGCTGCCGCCGCCGATCGTCATCGCTCCGCTGTTGTCGATCGATCCTTGCAGGGACAGGGAGCTGACGCTTAATGTCGCGCCGGCGCTGTTGTTCAGCGTGGAGCTGTTCGAGTTGCTCAGGCTGTTTAAGGCGTTGACGATCAACGTTCCCTGGTTGCTCAGGGAGGCCGAGGAGCCGGGGCTGGGGGAGCCGTAAGTAAGGCTTCCCAACGACAGGTTGCCGTTATTGGTGACGTTGCTGAATCCGGAACTGCCGCGGACAGACAGCAATCCGCTTCCCGTAACCGTTCCGTTATTGGTGAAGGAACTGACGCCGTTGATCGATTGGCTGAACGTCCCCATGTTAAGGGTCGCGCCGGCAGAAATGTTGATCGTGTCGCCGGAGAGCGCGTTGTCGGCGCCGTAGGCGAGGGTGCCCTGGGCGAGGGTCGTGGTCCCGGTGTACGTGTTGGCGGCGGAGAGGGTCAGCGTTCCTGAGCCGGTCTTGTTAAATCCGCCCGTGCCGCTGACTACGCTCAGGATATTGATGTTCGCGGCGGCGTTGGTGACGTTGATGATGCCGGCGTTGGCGTCAAGGCGCAGCCCCAGGATATGCCCGCCGCTTCCGACCTGCGTGAACTTCAACGTCTTATCGGTGGAGTCGTTGGAAAGCGCGACCCCGCCGACGCCCTTGAGGATCAGCGTGCCGTCGGCGCTGCCCGAAGAGTTTTCGATGGTGAGATCGTGGTTGGCGGTGCCGTCGAGCAGGATCGAGCCGACGGCAAGACTCCCGCCGGCGGTGTTCATGTTGATCCCGACGGCCGCGTTGGTGTTGTGACCGGAGCCGAACTGCGCGGTCTGGTTCTGGTCCGGCAGCACGCCGCCCGACCAATTGGCCGGGGTGAGCCAGGCCACGCCGGCGCCGCCGTTGCCGGTCCACACGACGGCCTGCTGTTCGATCACCAGGTTGATGTTGGTGTTGACGGTATCGTCCTGCAGAAACCAGACCGATCCGCTGGGGGGCGTGGAGACGATCTGCAGATTAGCGAGCGGGTTGGTATAAGCCGTGTTGTAATCGATCAGGGTGTACGTGCCGTTCGCCTCGCCGCCGGCGTTGGTGAGGGTCACGGAGGTGCTGCCGAGCGTCAAGCCGCTCGCGTTGAGCACGTTGATGCGATTGCTCGTCCCAGGCGCCGCGAGATTGAAGAACAGTTGCGAGCCGGAATTGAGGGTGAGCGAATTTGCGGACAATTGCGCGGTGGCGCCGTTGTTGGCGGCGATGGCACCGTTGTTAATCACGTTGCCGTCGATAACGCGGGCGCCGCCGCTGCCGCCGCGGAAGCGGATCGTGCCGTTGTTCGTGACGTCGCCAGTCAGTTTCGCGTCGAAAGCGCCGCCCGTGCTGTCGAGCGTGAGGGTCCCGCCGGATGCGATGGTCAGCCCGCCCGCCGGGCCCATCACCGTCGATGAGGCGAGGTTCGGCTGCAGGAGCAGCGTGGCGGTGTTGACGATCTGGTGGGTCGAATCGTCAAAGGAACCGTTTCCGGTCAGCTTGAGGGTCCCTCCGGTGAAGAAGAAATGGCTTGGATTCGCGGTGGTGTCAAGAGACGCCGCGCTAAGGGTTCCGCCGCTGAGGTTGAGTGACGTTCCTGCGGTGTTAAAGATCTTCAGCGCGCCCGAGACAGACATCGTGCCGCCGCTGATGTTCAGCGTGGCGGTGCCACCTGCGCCGCCGGTGTAGCCCCCGAGGTAGGCGTTGCCCGAAACGTTCAGGACACTGCCGCTATTGCTGATCGAGTACGTTCCATTGGCCCCCGCCAGCTCACCGACGATCAAATCGCTGTTGACCGTGTGAGTGCCTCCCGTCTGCGTGAAGGTGGCGACGCCGGCTTCCCCCACCTCAGTGAGCCCCGCCGTTAGCGCGCCGCCGGTGAGCCGCGTCCCGCCGCTGTCGACAAGCCAGCTGTCGACGGTGTTCGCGCTGCCGGTGAGCGTGATCGTTCCCGCGCCGCTCTGGCGGAGCTCGCCGTCGGTGATGTTGCCGGCGAAAGTGGTGTCGGTGCTCTGGTGCAGGTCGACGAGATTCCCGAGGAGGTCGACCGCGCCCCCGGACGTCCCGCCCCCTGAGAGCGGACCGATGCCCGCCAGGTCATGATTCACCGCAAGCTTCGCGTTGGCAGTGTTACCCAGCGTGACCGGGCCCAGGGTGGTCCCGTTGGTGGTGAGGATGCCGTCGGCGACGTTGACCGGGCCGGCGTAATCGAAAATCGTCAGCGTTCCCGCGCCGCTCTTGGCAAGCGTACCGCCACCGCTGACGGTTCCGTTCAGTTGCAAGGACGTTCCCGCGGCCTGGTTGAACGTACCGCCGCCGGCGTTGATGGTGATCGATCGACCGCTGGCCAGCGAAGCGGCGGTGCTTTGAAGCGTTCCGCCGTTGAAGGTGACGCCGGTGCTGGTGCCGCCGAGGTTAAAGTCAGCGGCGATTTGAAGCGTCCCGCCGTTAATGAAGGTGCCACCGCCGTAGGTGCTGGAGCCGGCGCCGGTAAGCGCGAGCGTACCGGAACCGATCTTCGTCAGACCGCCGGCGCCGCTGATGCTGCCGCTGAGGGTTAGCCCCGTTCCGACGTCCTGGTTGAATGTCGCGCCGCCGCCATTGATGGCGATAAATCGCGAAAGGTTCAGCGACGTCGCCGTGCCGCTCAGTATTCCGCCGTTGAATGTAACCGAGCCGGTGCCCAGGTTGCTGCTGGAGCGAATCTGAAGCGTCCCCGCATTAACCGTGGTCCCACCGCTGTAGGTGTTGTTGCCGAAGAGAACCAGCGTGCCGGCACCGGACTTGACCAGCGCCCCGAACCCGATGTTGCCGCTGAGGGTCAGAACCGTTCCGGCGTCCTGATCGAACGTCGTCGGAGAAGGCCCTAGCAGGGAGATCGGTTGCGAGATCGTCAGCGAGCTGACGGTGCTTTTGAGCATTCCGCCGCTGAACGTGAGGTTGTTGAAACTGCTGCCTAGGTTCGAATCGGAGGAGATCAGAAGCGTACCGCCACTGATCGTCACGCCGCCGGTGAAGGTATTGTTGCCCGACAGTGTCAGCGTGCCGGCGCCGGTCTTGGTCAGACCGTCGGCCCCGCCGATGGGCGAAATGATGGTTGTGCTGGCGGACGCGCTGACGTCGATGCCGCCTGAGCCGAGCGTTAATTGCCCGCCGTTGAGGGTGACGTTGCCTTCTTCGAAGAGCAACCCGTCGGCGACCTGCGTGCCGCTGAGAGCGACCGTAAAGCTGCCGGTAGCGTCCGCGCCCGCGGAAAAGTGCGCCGTGCCGCCCGCGACCCACTGCTGAGGGGATACGGCGCCGCCGGCTGAATTGGCCCAGTTCGCGGTGGAGGAGTCCCACGTGCCCGCCGGCGTCGACCCACCCGCGCCTGCCGCCGCCCCGTTGGTATCCCAGTACAGGTCGTTGATGACGTGAACGTCGACCGGGGCTCCCACGGCGAAGGGTGAATTTCCGGGATTTTTCTGCGTGGCGCTGCCGTCCTCGAACCACGTGGCAGCGTCATTTCCGGTTTTGGAAACGAAATTGATGCGCGTGTGACCACCCCCGCCGGTGACGTGCCAGACGAGTTCGCCGACGAGTATCTCGTCCGTCGTCGCGTCGATTATTCGGGTATTGGGCACGTGCGCGTTAGGTCCGCCGACGTCCTCGACGAAGGTATTGCCCGCGCTGGACCCGAGGCGGGTCCCCAGAGTGGTCGACTGGCTGGAGGTGGCGGTCTGCGGGGCGTTTGCGCGCGCGTACCACATGTTGGTGGGATCAGAACCAAGTGCGCCCAGGTCCAGGTCGCCGTCGGAATCAAAGTCCGTTGCGGCGCCGGCTTGGGCGCCGGCGCCGCTGTAGGGCGCGAGAGTCAGACCGCCGCCGCCGAAATTGTTGGCGCTGAAGTCGCCCTTGACGAATCCGCTGCTCTGAAACGCGCCGGTGAGAGTGGAGAAGGTGTCGTCGTTGCGCGTGTCATTAGCTGGCGACGAGCCATCAAAATCACCGACGGACTGGGTCGCGTTCGTGCCGCTGACCCGCACCACGACATCGAGGCAAATCGTCGACCCGACAGAGGCATTGATATTCTTGTTGAAGGTGGAGACGCCGTTCACGGTGACGGCGCGAAGATCAACGACGAGCGATGCTCGGGCGGAGGAGGCGCTCCAGCCCATCAGCGCCATCGTTGCCGTGGTCGCCGCCGCCGTCGCTGCAATCGCTACCGACTTCCGCTGCCGCCTTTTCTTTGTCTTCGGTTGCATCACTCGCTCCGCTTCTAACACTGACTTCTGCTGCCGTACGCCCCAACGCGCGCGCAACCGCGCTTCGCATGTGCGAGGCTCAAGTCATGAATTGCAGCGGCCGATTTGATCTAGCGAATTTGAAGGAGAGATTTGAAGTGGTCGAAAGCCGAACCGCGCCTGCTCAGTCGGTTCTGCGACGGCCAAGGGGATGCAGGTCGCGGGCCAAATGGTGCCCGTGACGTCAACGGAGTCGTCGTCGAAGTCGTCCGATGACTGCGCGAAGCTGCAAGAAGTCTGCCCTGCAGAAAAGGTAGGTAGCGTGTGCCGCCGCGTAATCGGCTTGATCAGGGAGGGCGCCCCCGCGCCTGCCACGATCAGTGCTGCCACCAAACATACCCGCAACGCCCTGCCCATCAGCCCCTTTCCTGTTCGCAGACATGGAAGGAAACGATGCGATCGATCAAACGACAATGATAATGATGTATGAGCGGGTCTCAAGCAAAATTATGTTGTTCAAAATCTTGTAGCGTGAGCTGGGGCTACGTTGGGTCGACGTGCCGTAGCGGTTTCCAGTGACAGCTATAGTCTTGGGACTGATGAATGGAGCTTTAGGCTGCTGGGCCTGCGCTTCAAGCGATCCTCCTACGTCGTCGGCCAGAGCTACGACCTGACGGTGCCTCGGTGGGCATGGACAACTGTGACAGGGATCATTCCAATCGCGCGGCCGCTCACGACCGCGGTCACTGCCTATCCCTGGAGAACTCTCCTGCTTGACCTGCGGTTACGACCTGCGCGCGACGCCGGACCGATGCCCGCGCCGCATTGAGCGGTCTCGCGGCCGTTCCCGAGCCATTGAGCAACATTCATGCTCGGCGTCTTGGGAATCCTGGGTACGAGCAGAGTCCATGCGCGCCGACGCCGGTCCTCTTGATGCCGCAGCTTTCTGCAAGGTGGGGATTTTGTCCTTCCCCGTCTGACCGCAAATATTAGACTGCGGTTGTTCCACATCTACCTATGAAGTCGGGCAATTTCGGGAGGAACTGCGAATGGGACGGATTCGCACAGGGCGCGCGGCGAAGCGCGCGCGGGGTCGAGATTTGGCAGCAGTGATAACGGGGGCAGCCGCGGCGCGGCGGCGCTGGCAGCCGGGCATGCGGCTGGGCATGCGAGAGCGTTGTCTTGGGCTGGCGGTTGCCGCGGTGCTGGGAGCGCGGGCGGATGTGGCCGACGCGGCTCCGTTTGTCCTGGTCACGCTGGAAGGACGGCGAACGGGCAGCGGCGCACCCTTCGCCAGCACCGTGGGCGTCGACGCGACCGAATCGGTCGATTACCGCGTCCGCTTCATCATGGCGCCCATCGGCACAACGAACGTCAACCCGGCGGGCACGGCCAACGACGCGATCAACAGCTACAACCCCAGCACGCCGGCGTCGACCAGCAACGGCTTGAACAACATCAGGGTGAGCGTGTTCGAGTCGCTCGCGCAGCAGATCCAGATCGACTGCATCGCGCCGACGCTGGCCGGCAGTTTCGCCGCGCCCCCGGGCGCAAGCACCGGAACAGTGACCCCGCGGGGCAACGGCAACGACGACGTGATCGGCGTTTGGCCCGTCGCGACGGCGGGGAATTTCCTGGGCATCGCTTCGGCCAACACCCCGGCCACCACGGATCTGTTCTCGGGGACGTTCACGGTGAGCAGCATGGGCAGCGGCGCATCGTCGCTGGCGCAGGTCGGGATCCTGGGCGTGAGCGGGACGTTCTTCGGGATGAAGTACAACAACACGGTGACGTACAGCGGGACGAGCACGCAGCAAGCGGGCGTGGACCCGCCGGTGGGATTCACGCCGCTGAAACTGCTTCCGCACGGGACGTGGATGGGCGGGAGCGGCAAGTGGACCGACGCGATCAACTGGAGCGACGGCGCAGCGCCCAGCGGCGGCGCCGGCGTGCACGTGAGGATCGACAACGGCAATCCAACACCGTCCACCCTCAGTCTGAACCAGAACGCCACGGTCGGCGATGTCCGGCTCGACGCCGACGACACGCTGATCGTCGGCCCCGCGCGGACGCTGGAGCTGAGCGGGCCGGCGACGTCGGTGCTGCGCGGGTGGCTGACCGTGAGCGGCCGGGTCGATATCGGATCGGGCAGGATGGTGCTCGCGGCTTCGACCGCCGGGGGCGTCGGCACGTGGACGGGCAGCGCGTACACGGGCGTCACGGGCCTGATCAAGTCCGGCCGTAACGGCGGCGGGTGGGGCGGGAGCGGAATCGTCACATCGCAGAGCAGCGCGACCAGCGGAGATTTTACGAGCATCGGCATCGCCTCCGCGGCACAGGCCAAAGGCATCACGGCGTCCCAGACCTCCACCTGGGACGGACAAGCCGTGACCGGCTCGGACACGCTCATTATGTACACCTACGGAGGCGACGCCAACCTCGACGGCACGATCAACGTGCTGGATTACGGACAGATCGATCTGAACGTTCCGCGTGGCCGAAGCGGCTGGTTCAACGGGGACTTCAATTACGACGGGAAGATCGACGTCCTCGACTACGGCATCATCGATTTCAACATCGGGATTCAGGGACCGGCATTTTCGACAGCGGAGCGCGCGAGCGACACTCGCGCGGCGGGCGCGGTTCCGGAGCCAGGTGTCACCGCGCTAGCCATTTCGCTCGCTGCGATACATTTGCCTCGTTGTCGACGCCGCCGGTCTTAGCGATGCTCTTCTGCGAGGAGATCATCATCGACCCGCAGACATTCCAGCGCACGCTGGTGAGGCTCTACGATCAAATCAGTCCGCCGGCACTGCCGTACACGCTCGATCGACTCACGGTGTTCACGCTGCTGGAGTGCCCGTCGAAATCCGTCACTCGCTTCGACATCAACATCCTATCACCGTCGGGGGATTTGTTCTGCGAGTGCCCCGGCGCCGTGGCGGAGTGGGTCAGCAGCACCATCGAGTGTGAGCCGACGTTTTACGACGTCACATTTCGCGCGCAAGGTACGTATCGTGTTCGAGTGCGCGTGGGTGACACACTGGTTTTCGAGCGGGAACTGCCGGTGAGCCAGTAACGGATCGATTAGCGGTCTGTGAACGAACACGCTGCCGACCCGGACCTCCTACCTACTCGCGCCTCGTGCGGCCTTTGCCCGCTGGATACTCGTCTGATAACCCCGCGTCTGCAGCCTTTGCCTGCACAGAAGGATCCAATCGCATAAAGCATCCCCCATGCTTCCCCGATGGTTAACGGTGCCCGACCAGCGCAGGGCAAGTTTCGGGGACACGCAATGGATTTTGGTTGCCGGAAGTTTCGCTCACATCTGCTTGTCACCTTCGCGTTGTGCGCGTGGGCGTTCCTGTACCTCGGCATCACGTCACGGTTGTGGAGCTACGAGGGCCGCGCGGGGCAGCCTGCAGCCGCACCAACGACTTTGCCCGCGGCGTCTGCAACGGCGACGGCACGCGGGCTCCCGACACTCGTGATGCTCGTTCATCCGCACTGTCCGTGCTCCCGCGCCAGTGTTGAAGAATTGGCAAAGCTGATGGCCCATTCGCAGGGAAAACTGAGCGCGACGGTGCTGATGGTACGTCCCGCCCACGCGCCACCGGGATGGGAGCAGACGGACCTGTATCGAAGCGCCGCCGCGATTCCTGGTGTTACGGTCACGGTTGACACCGAAGGCACTGAAAGCAAGAGATTCGGCGCCGTCACGAGCGGCCAAGTGCTTCTGTATTCGGCCCACGGCGAGTTGCTCTTTGCCGGCGGCATCACTGAATCGCGCGGACACGCTGGGGACAACGTGGGCCGCACCGTCGTGCAAGAGTTGATCCTGGGCCATTTGCATACGAGCGGCAAGGTCGCGAGTACGCCAGTCTATGGGTGTTCGTTGCTCGGCCCGTCACTCCAATGCCAGAAACGGGAGGCGACCACGTGTCGGAACTAATCAGCGGCGGCTCGACCGATCTACCGGATCTGAGCGGCCAGCTTTATGAAGCGCACCGTCAGAGTATTTACCGGCGCACAGACCGGATGTTCGCGTTCCTCATGTGCGTTCAGTGGGCGTTTGGCATCCTGGCTGCGCTGGTCGTATCGCCGCGAACCTGGTCGGGAACGAGCAGTGAGATTCACCCGCACGTCTGGGCGGCCGTCGTGCTGGGCGCGATCATCAGCGCCCCACCCGTGATCCTGGCGATGCTGAAGCCGGGGCACGCTCTCACCCGCTACGTGATTTCCGTCAGTCAGATGCTCGTCAGCGCGCTCTTGATCCACCTGACCGGTGGCCGCATCGAGACGCACTTCCACGTCTTTGGTTCGCTGGCTTTCCTCGCCTTCTATCGCGATTGGAAGGTGTTGATACCTGCGACGGTCGTGGTCGCGCTGGATCACCTGCTGCGCGGGATGTACTTCCCCCAGTCGGTTTACGGCGTCCTGACCGCCAGCTCGTGGCGCTGGCTCGAACACGCCGGGTGGGTCATCTTCGAAGACATTTTCCTGATCGCGTCGTGCATCCGCGGCGATCGCGAGATGCGCGAGATCGCGCAGCGAGCGGCGGACCTGAACGCTGCGAAGGAGACCGCCGAGGACGCCAATCGTGCCAAGAGTCAGTTCCTCGCCAATATGAGCCACGAGATCCGCACGCCGCTCAACGGCGTGATCGGCATGGCCGAACTGCTGATCCGCAAGGGCGGATTGGCGGAGCGGCAGTTGCGTTACGTGCAGGTGATCAAGTCGTCCGGCGATACGCTGCTGACCCTGATTAACAGCGTCCTGGATTTCTCAAAGATCGAAGCGGGCAAGGTGGAACTGGATCGTCGGGATTTCGAGATTCGAACGGTGATGGAGGGCGTTATCGAGATGCTCGCGCCCAAGGCAGCGGCGAAAAACCTCGAGTTTGCGTGTCACGTGCACGGCGGCGTGCCCCCGCGCGTCAATGGCGACTCGGACCGCGTCAGGCAGATCCTGATCAATTTGGCCAACAACGCGATCAAGTTCACCGAGACAGGGGAAGTGGTCGTCACCGCGCGGCCCTTCGTTTCCGGTGACGGCCAGTCGCGCGTCCGATTCACCGTCCGCGACACCGGCATGGGGATTCCCAACTCGCAGATCGATCGCCTTTTCAAAAGCTTCTCGCAGATCGACGCCTCGAACACCCGCAAACATGGCGGCACGGGACTGGGGTTAGCCATCTCCAAGCAGCTCGTCGAGTTGATGGGCGGCGAGATCGGCGTCGAGAGCGAGATGGGCCGCGGGTCCACGTTCTGGTTCACCATCCCCTTCGCGTCGCCCGTTGGCCCACAGGACGAGAGCATCGTTGCCCCCACCGCCGTCCCGAAACGGGGCCTGCGCGTGCTAGCGGTCGACGATCTGGCTACGCAAAGAGAAATCATGCGGGAGCAGTTCACCGCGTGGGGGTTCATCACGGATGTCGCGAGCAGCGCAGCGGATGCCCTGAAGCTGCTGCGCGATGCCGCAGATGCAGGTGCCCCGTATCACCTGGCGGTAATCGATATGCAGATGCCGGGAATGAACGGCATCGAGCTGGCACGAGCTGTTCGTAGCGACGAACGCCTGCGCCCGACTGTGATGCTGATGCTCACCTGCTTGGAGCAGCCGCTCGATCCAGCTGAGTTGGCGGCGGCAGGCTTCGCCGGTTGCCTGATGAAACCGGTGCGACAGTCCCAACTCTTCGATGCGGTCGCGAACGCCTTGGCACGTTCGGGTACGGCCTCGGCGTCGAGTCCGTCGCAATCGTCGACACCGACACCCGCAGCCGGAGATTCATTATCGGTTTCCCTCGAGGAGCGCGCAGTTAAGCACTTACGGGACTTGCACCTGAACGTGCTCGTGGCTGAGGACAACGAAGTGAATCAGGAGGTCGCGCGCGAAATGCTCGCCGACGCCGGCTGCTCCGTTGAAATTGTTTCCACCGGCGCAGCCGCGGTCAAGGCCGTAGGCGCCGCTACGTACGACCTGGTGCTGATGGACTGCCAGATGCCCGAAATGGACGGGTTCGAAGCCGCGCAGGCAATTCGTCGAGCTGAAAGCGAGCGCCAAACGGTGCGCGGCGGCGCGGGTCCGAGCCGATCGGTGAAGATCATTGCGTTGACCGCAAACGCGATCCAAGGCGATCGAGAGCGATGCTTGGCAGCAGGCATGGATGCGTACGTGAGCAAGCCGGTCGATCCGCACGTGCTGTATTCGACGATGGAGTCAGTGTTGAGGGGCCAGAAGAGCGACACGCAGTCGGCGGACCTTCCGGCCGCTGTGGACGAAGCCGATCACCCTCCTATTGATCTGGACACGCTGCTGCGCCGCTGTCGCGGAAAGGCGACCCTCGTGGAAACGCTCTTCGCGAAATTCGAGGGTGCCGTCGGCGCTCAATTGGACGAGTTGAAGCTTGGCGTCGCCCGGTGCGACGCGACGTCTATCAGCCGGATTGCTCACACGATCAAAGGCGCGTCGGCCAATCTCTCCGCGGACGGAGTCAGCGTCGCGGCCGCGGAATTGGAACGCATCGGCGCATCGGGTGACCTGAGCGCTGCGGCAGACGCCTTGGAGCAGCTGCATGCCCGCGTCCGCGAGTGCCTTCAGCATCTTCCGGTGGCGGTCGCATCGGCCCGCCAACGCGCGCAAATGGCAAAGGTCTAGGGACACAGGACAGGCTATGAACGTTCTAATCGTTGACGACGACCCCATCGCTCTGGAGTTGTTGAAAGACACGCTCGCCGACGCCGGCCATCAGGTCCACTGCGCACCGGACGGGCGGGAAGCCCTGGAGATCCTCTCCCGCGTCGACTGCGAGGTCGTTGTGTCAGATTGGGAAATGCCGAACCTCGATGGGATCGAATTGTGCCGCGCCATTCGCCGCGGCGCCACTGCTGGCTACGTGTACGTGATTCTGCTGACCGGCCATAACAGCGTAAGCGAACGCGTCACCGGTCTTTCCGCCGGTGCGGACGACTTCATGGCCAAGCCCTTTGAGCCGCAGGAGCTGCTGGCGCGGCTTCACGCGGCGGAGCGGATCGTCTCGTTGGAGACTCGGGACGTGGCGATCTTTTCACTGGCGAAGCTGGCGGAGTCGCGTGATCCCGAGACCGGTGCGCACCTGGAACGGGTGCAAAGTTATTGTCGAGCGCTCGCTCAACAGCTCGCTGCTTCCGGTCAGTTCACCGATGAGATTGATCCGGAATACGTCCGCCTGCTCTACGGCACCAGTCCCCTGCACGACATCGGCAAGGTCGGGATTCCCGACGCTGTGCTGCTCAAGCCGGGGCGACTGAGCGACCGCGAGTTTGACATCATGAAGACCCATACGACCATTGGCGCCGATACGCTCGACGCGGCGCTGCGACGCTTCCCCAAGACCAAGTTCCTCCGCATGGCGCGCGACATCGCGCTGACCCATCACGAGCATTTCGACGGCTCTGGGTATCCCGGCGGGCTCGCAGGGCAGGCGATTCCGCTCTGCGGACGGATCGTCGCCCTTGCGGACGTTTACGACGCCCTTACCAGCAAGCGCGTTTACAAAGAGGCTTTCGCGCACGATGTCGCCCGGAACATCATCGAGAAGGAAACTGGAAGTCATTTCGATCCAGCCATCGTCGCGGCGTTCCTAGCGGCGGAGCACGCCTTCCTTGGCGTCCGTGAACGCTTCCAGAGCGCGCGTCTTGCAGCCGCGTAGCTCGTAGAACACGGCATTTGGGGAGAGGCAGCTGATGAACCTGACGGAGCGAAACCTGCGAATCCTGGTAGTAGACGACGACGACGTCTCCCGGACCGTTCTATACGATCATCTCAGCGCTGCGGGACACGACGTCCTCTTGGCCGCGGATGTTCCCTCCGCCAGAGCGGTGCTCGAGCGCGAGGCGGTTCAAATCATCATCGCAGACTGGATCATGCCGGGTGCCAGCGGGCTTGAGCTATGCGAATGGGTTCGGCGGCACCGCCTCGGGACATCGGTTCATTTCGTGATGCTGACGGTGCTGTCAGATAAGGCGAAGCTGATCGAGGCGTTCCGTGCAGGCGTGGACGACTTCCTCTCCAAGCCGCTGCACGAAGGCGAACTGTTCGCGCGGCTGCGGGCATGGTCGCGGATCGTCTCCCTGCAAGAGGAGCTCGCGCAGCGCCATGCTGAAGTACAGAGGTCAAACGTTGAGCTAACGGCGTTGAACGCGAAGCTTGCGGACCTGGCAATTCGCGACGAGCTGACCGCGCTACCCAACCGTCGCGAAGCGGTGCGGCGACTTCAGGAGCAGTGGGCGATTTCCGTACGATACAAGCAGCCGCTGTCGTGCGCGGTCCTTGACGTCGACCACTTCAAACAGGTGAACGACTCGCTAGGGCACGGCGCCGGCGACGAGGTGTTGAAAGAGCTGGCTGGGCGGCTGGAGGGTTGCCTACGCGACTCGGACGGCGTCTTCCGCCTCGGTGGTGATGAGTTCCTGGCGCTCCTGCCCTGCGTCGGGCTTGGCGAGGCTGCGGCATGGGCAAGGCGATGTGAAGCGTCCGTCGCAGCCAAGCCGTTCGACTTTGAGGGAAGGCCGCTTCAGCTTTCCGTCAGTGTCGGTCTCGCTGAGCGGACCGAAGGGACCGAGAGCTGGAAAGATATGGTAGAAGCGGCTGATCAGGCGCTGCTTGCACGAAAGAGACAACGCCGCGAACTGCGGTTCCGTTCTGCTTCGTAGCTGTATCACCATGGACCCGTCGGGATCTGGGTGGGCGGGCGGGCGGCAACGCTTTCACTGGGCCTATCCGCGTATCGGTTTCACTCAGGGTGCCGAGTCATCCATCGACGAAATCTGCGCCGCGGACCCTAAGGTGCTCGCGAGCTGAGCAGGGACGCGAGCACGCGACGCCGCGCAAACCCGCACCAGTTATGGGCTTTGGTTATCCGCACACTGGCTACAGCTGTCGGGATGATATTGCGGGCAGGATAAGGTTCCGCGTCAAACGTCTACGGCGCCCACGACGTCAGAAATGCCCAGCGCCTCCGCCAGGAGCTTCGCGGCTCGGAACTGCTGCGGCTGCTCATCGCCGTCATTGCAACGGGCGACGTGTACCTCCGCGGTGCCGACCCGCACCGCGTGCATCTCGACAGTTTCGTTCACGAAGTGGACCGAGACGTGCGAGCCCCGCGCTTCGATGCGCCGGAGGGCGAATGCAGCGAGAGGATCAAGGCCGAGCCACTGCTGCATACGGGTCTAAATAATGTCCGCGGTCGAGAAGATCGAGTCGAAGACGTCGCGGTCGCGAACGCCCGGAACGGGGACCTTCAACGGTTGTGAAAAGAGCGGTGGCAACGAACCCGTCGCATGAGCCGTCGCCTCACTCGCCGCCGCCCCGCCCAAAGGCGGCCCCTGTATTCCCACGTTGAAGTCGATGATGCCGTAGTCCACGACGTCGGTCTTCCCATCGTAGTTGAAATCGCCGTTGAACCAGCCACTGATCGTCAGAGGAACATTTAGGTCGATGCGACCGTAGTCGAGCACGTCGATCTTGCCGTCGAGGTTCGCGTCGCCGGCGTAGGTGTACTTCACGAGGACGCAAGTGGCGTCAACGGTTTGGCCGTCCCACGATCGCGTCTGGCCCCCACCGATGCCGAACACGGCCGCCGCCTCTGCGAGGCCCGGGCTCGTGCGTCCCGCGCTCGCGTCGGACATGGTGGTGGTGATGCCGTTGCCGTTCCACGCGCCGCCGTTGCGGCCGGATTGGATCATGCCGGTGACGCCGGTGTAGGCCGAGACGTTCCACGAGCCGATCGGACTGGCTGCGGCGTAGTCAACAATGAGGCCGTTGTCCTTCAGATCGAGCTTCGAATCGGAGGTGACAGACAGCGCGCCGATGCGCAGCACGCGGTTGCCGTTTTGCCCGAGCGTCAGCCGCGCGCCGCCGCTAAGCGTGAGGCCGGCCACGGTTGCGCTGGCGGAGAGATTCACCGATTTTCCGGCGATCCCGACGGAGTCTGCGGAGCCGGGAACACCGGCGGGGCTCCAGTTGCTCGCGGTAGACCAGTTGCCACCGGTCGGGCCGACGTACGTTTTGGTCATCCACTTGCCGTCATTGATCAGGACCGAGACGGTGTTCGAGAAGTCATTGGCGGCCGCTACGTCCGGCCTACCGTCGCCGTTGAAGTCCCCGACCACAACGTCCGCTGGCGTCGCGCCGACAGCGTAGGCCCCGGCATTCGTGAGAGTGCCGTTCCCGTTGCCGAGTACCAGGCGGACCGTGCCCGCCTCCCACTCGGATGTCACCGCATCGACTTTGCCGTCGCCGTTGAAATCGGCGGCGGCCACGGATGTGTCCTGGTTGCCGGTTGGCGTCGCGCCAACAGCGGGATCGAACTCGCCGTCGCCCCGGCCGGGCAAGATGAACACGGACCCCGGGCCGGCGCTGACCACGTCCGGGATGAGATCGCCGGTGAAGTCACCGACCGCCGCCACCCAGGCAGCATTGACATAGCCGCCTCGTTGATCGTAACCACTAAACCGGCCGTCGCCGAAACCCTCCAGCGCGAAGCCGCCGAACCCACCATCGAGTGTGATGACATCGAGCGTGCCATTGCGGTCGAGGTCGGCAACGATCAGCCCGCCGCCGAGGGGGTAGCTGTTGTACCGCCCCTCCGCTTGCGTGAAGCCGCCATGGCCGTCGCCCAGCAGCGCCTCGAAATATCCGAAGGAGCTGTAGTCGGTCTCGCTGACGGCGAGGTCGATCTTGCCGTCGACGTTGAAGTCCCCCGTCGCGAGCGTCAGCGGTCCCCATTCCGTTCGGGGGAAGGTCGGCGCTCGAAAGGTGCCATCGCCGTTGCCCAGTGCGACGTTCATGTTGGTAAAGCCGAAGTCGGAATAATCGTTGACCCACGCCAGGTCGGCTTTGCCATCGCTGTTGAAGTCGGCGGCCGCGAGCGAGTGGATCTTCTCGCCGAGGTCGGCGGACTGTTTCGCGACGCCGAAGCCACCGAGGCCGTCGCCCAGAAGCACGCCCACGGTGTCGTTGCCGTTCGCCGTCGCCAAGTCGAGACGGCCATCGTGGTTGAAGTCGGCGGTCACCACCTCGTGGGGGTTCGGGCCGACGGGATAGGTGGCGGCGGGCGAAAAACTCAGAAGCCGGCGAGACTCGAGAGCCTCGACGAGACGAGTTGAAGTTGTCTTGGTTCCCAAACGCATGACATGCTCCTTTGGGCGCGCGGACTTTCCGCTGGCGAGGCGCTCGGCGCCTGTCGGAAAGGCCTCACCGGCCGCCTGGTATCCTTTAGTTCGCTGCTTTCGTCGCCGGGTACGTGCTGGCGGTCTTCAGCAACTCCCCGGCCTCCGTGCGGAAGCGAATTAGATCTCCGCTTCCTTTCTCGTTACTGGCGTCCATCCACTTGACCGCCTTGTCGTACCACTCGCGAGCCGTGTCCTTCTCCCCGAGTTGCCAGTAGGCCATCGCCAGGAAGAACCATTGAAATGAATTGCCCCCTGTCGGATCGTGCTGCAAGGCGCACGACTTCTCCAGCGTCTCGATGCTTCCTTTGAAGTCCCCGGCGCGGTAGCGGGCCCATCCCAGCACTTCCCATGCGATCGATGATTGTGGCGCCACCTCGACCGCCTTTCGGGCCGCCTCCAGGCCCCCCGAAACATCTCGGACCTTCGCGTCCCAGCAGTTCGTCAGCAGCCAGGCCAGACAGGTGTGGGCAAGGGAATAATTCGGATTGACTTCGGTGGCTTTCCGGAAGCAGACGATGGCTTCGTCCGGCTTCTTCTGGTCCTCCAGGACTTTGGCGAGCCTGAAATAAGCGGCGGAGGCATCTTTCGAGTTCGGATCGATTTCGATGGCCTTGCGGCAGGCAGCGATGGATTCGTCCAGCTTCCGCTGGTCGTGCAGGGCATAGCTCAGGTGTACCCAATACTTTGCGTTCCTGGGGTTGAGTTCGATGGCTTTGCGGAAGCACTCGGCGGCCTTTTCGTAGTCTTTTAAGTCGTTGCGCAGTGCCGCGCCGAGGTTGTCCTGGGCTTCGGCGGATTTCGGATCGATTTCGACCGCCTTGCGCAGGACAGCGATGGCCTCGTCCAGCTTCCCCTGGTCGTGCAGGAGTTCGTAGAGGGCTTTGTGAGCATCGCCGATCGTCGGGGTGAGCTCGACAGCCTTGAGACCCTGGCGGACGCGCTCTGCGGTGGCGTCGTCGGCATCGCCCCCGGCCACGACCGCCGCGGCCCGTCGTAGCGCCGCCAGGGCCTCGGGCCACCTTTGCCGCGTCGCCAGATCGTCCACATCGCCAAGGATCAACTCGACCTGCGCGGCCACTTTCGCCTGTCGCTCCTGCCGCTGCCGGGCCGCTTCCGCTTGGCGCGCACTCCGGTCCCGAACGGCCCAACCAATTCCGCTGGCGGCGATCAGCAGCGCTACAACCAGAAGAGAAGCGCCGGCAAGGCGGGCTTTGTTTCGCCGGGCGAATTTGCGAAAGCGATACATGGTCGACGGCGGACATGCCTGCACCGCCTCGTCCGCCAGGTAACGCCGTACGTCCGTTGCGAACCCGCTGGCAGTTTCGTACCGCCGATTTCGGTCCTTCTCTAGCGCCTTCATCACGATCCAGTCCAGCTCACCGTGCACCAACCCGCTGAGCTTCCTCGGTTCCAACCCGCGGTTGGCGGCGATGCTCGGCAACTGTTCGCTGGTGCTCAGCCGTGTGCTCGGCCGGGGTGGCTCCTCTTCCCGGACCACGCGCAGCATCTCAAGCATCCCGGCTTTCATCACGCGATGCCGTTCCAGTGGGGTCGTGCCGGTGAGCAACTCGTACAGCAAGACGCCCAGCGAGTAGATGTCGCTGCGCGTGTCGATGTCGAGCTGGTTCACCTCCGCCTGCTCGGGGCTCATGTACTCCAGCGTTCCGATCACGTCCCCAAACCCGGTGAACATTGTCAGCTCGGTGAGTTGCTGTCCTGTCGCCTTGGCCACGCCGAAGTCGATCACCTTCGGGACCGGTTTGCCGTCGTACAGCGCGACGAGGACGTTGGAGGGTTTGAGGTCGCGGTGGATGATCCCCTTCTGATGCGCGTGCTGCACGGCGTGGCAGACCTGCATGAACAGCTCGAGGCGCTGCCGAGGCTCGACGTGGTGCGCGTCGCAGTACTTCGTGATCGGCATCCCCTTGACCAGTTCCATCACGAAGTAAGGCCGGCCGGCGTCGGTCGTGCCGGCGTCGAAAACCTTGGCGATGTTTGGGTGATCCATCAGCGCCAGGGCCTGCCGCTCCGCCTCGAAGCGTGCGATCACCTGTCGCGTGTCCATCCCCGCCTTGATGATCTTCAGCGCGACCTTGCGCTGCACCGGCGAAGTCTGCTCGGCCATGAAGACCACGCCGTAGCCGCCCTCACCGATGGGTTCGAGGAGTTTATAGTGGCCGATAACCGTGCCGGGTGGGGTGAGCACGATCGGCGGGTCAAGGTCGACGCGCGGCCCGATGACGGGTGATTCCAGGAAGCTCGCCGCAGCCGCGTGAGCGCTCAGCAGCGTCTCGACGTCTTCCCGAAGCTGCGGGTTGTCGGCGCACGCCTGCGCGAGGTACGCCAGCCGCCCCTCGGCCGATTCCATCTCCAGCGCCTGGTCGAAGATCGCCCGCACGCTGGAGGGAACACGTGGATCAGGTGATTGCGTCACGGCGGATCCTCGCTCAAGGGTCACCACGTTCGTCAGTGCGACGTGCGGCGCTCGCGCGTGCCACGGGAAGTGAGAAATTATTCGGCGGCGTCGCTGGCGAGTTGCTTGTAGAGCCACGCCTTGGCAAAGGCCCAATCGCGGTTCGCGGTGCGAACCGAAATCCCCAGCGCCTCGGCCGACTGCTCGATGCTCAGACCGGCGAAATACCGCAGTTTCACCACGTCCGCGGCCTGTGGCTCCTGCGCGGTCAGTTGCGTCAGCGCTTCATCCAATGCGAGCAATTCATCCATCGGCTCGGCCGCATCGTCGCAGACGAGTTGAGCCGAATCGAGCCGCTCCAGGACGAGGCGCGCGCGGCCGCCCCCGTGCCGCACGCGCTGACCGCGCCGGGCGCGCTCAATGAGGATTCGTCGCATCGCTTCCGCCGCCGCGGCAAAGAAATGTCCACGGCCGTTCCACCGCTGTGCCGGATCGACCTCCACGAGTCGCAGGTAAACCTCGTGCACGAGTGCCGTGGCCTGTAGCGTCTGTCCCGGTTTCTCGTTCGACATTCGCTGCGCCGCCAGCTTTCGCAATGCGTCATAGACCATCGGTAGCAGCTCCCGGGCGGCGTGCGGATCTCCGTTGTTGATGGCCTCGATCAACCGGGCGGCTTCAGACATGAATTGCCATGATACCTCATGCGGAGCCGGTCGGGTGGAGGTGCTTCCCGTTGCTCGCGGTCGGCTCGACCACTCGTCTCGCGACGAAGACGTTGTACAACACGTCGAACCGATGGATCTCATCGCGGATCACCAGCGGTCCCTGCCTCGATTCAGCCACTCTCGCGGATGAACCCACCCAGGATGGCGAACCTGCGGCGACGGGCACGGCGGCGCGGCCGGACGCTCCTCCTGCACGAGGCGGACGCCGCACCCATGCCCTGCGGCGCAGGCGTTGTACAGCGCGTCGAACCAGTGATTGGCCCGCCGCACCAGCTCCCACTTCACGACCACGCCCTTGCCCGCGATGAACTCCTCGGTCTTCGCTTCGGCCGTGAGATGTTTCGCCAGCGACAGGTGCTCGTTGGGCTGCGCCCGAAACAGCGTCAACGCCCCCGGCCTGCCGAGCGGCGTCGTCAACCGTTGGTGTACCCACCTCTTCCAGTGGTCCGCGTCCAACTCCAGCAGGTACAGACGCTCGGCCGGAAGCCACGCCGCGTGATAGCCCTCGCCGATCAGCTTCACCGTCGAACCGGTTTGTTTCGGTCTGTTGTAATGTTCCCCGCGGTACTGCTGGGACGCCCCCCGACCCACCGCCGGGCGGAAGCGCTCGCCACTGCCGCGACAGAACTCGTACACCACCGGCGTCATGAAGCCCGCATCGATCCACACCTGCGCGGGCTGCAGACGCTGTTCCGCGCCCGCATTCCCCACCGGCCACCCCTCCATAAAACTCTCCTTCAGCTCTTTGAGCGCGATCAGGATCGCCTGCTCCAGCGCCATCGACTCGCTGGGGACCTCCATGCGGCCGTAGTCGAGTATGTGGCCCACCGTGGGGTTGGGCGCCCAAGCGACCGCAACCCAGTGGATGAGGAACTTCCCGATGTCCACGCCGATCGTGACGCACGCCGTCCCCTGCGGCAGGACGCCGCGCGGCAGGTCTATCATCCGCGCCGCCAGCTCGTTCTCGTTCAGCTGCGTCTGCGCCAACTTGGTGGGCGCCGTCGGTCGACACCACACGAACTGCAACAGCTCGCGCTCGGCCGTCTCCTCGTTGGTGGAGCGCGAAGCCCGCCACTCTTCGGCGCCGATGTCACCCGCCGTGGTGAACAGGTTGTTCACCGCCGACCAGCGGAAGCCCAAGGTATCGGTCGCCGGAGCATCGCCGGTGACCACACCATCTGCATCGATCTCCTGCCCGTGGTGCAGCAGCCGCCCCGCCGCGTTGGCCGCCACCCGCTGTTGCTCGCTCCAGACCTCGCCACAGGCCGGACAGGCGAAGGCGGAGGTACTGCGAGCGGCGGCCTGGCTGGCCGCCCCCTGCCACCCGGTCAGGTGCTCGCGCTCGGGCGTCACCCATGCGTGACACGCCGGGCAGGGCAGCACGATGCGGCTGTGGCTTCCGTTGAGGTACTCCTGCCACGTCCGACCGCTTTCCGTGCTGACGGTGCATTCGAGGTAGACGCGCTTGCGCGACCCAAACGCGCGCGTCCGTGCCTCCAATTGGGTGATCTTGTCGCTCTCCCGGCTCGTCCCGCCGGGCTTGTCCATCCCGTCCGTTTCCGTAACGACCAGCACCCGCGAGGTGAAGCCGGCCCGGCTCTTGTCACCGCCCCCGCCGCTCATGAACTTCAACGTCGGGCCGCTGCGAAACTGCATTGATTCCACCCGGCCACCCCGGCTGCCGCCGCCGGCGCTGGGGAGCAGGTCCCGGAAGCGCGACTGCTCGATCACCGGCAGCAGGTCCTCGCGCCACTTATCGGCCGCCATGTCCATGTCCGGCAGGCCCAGGATGACGGTCTCGCCGATCTCGAAGAGGTGGTAAACCACCGGAATGACAAAGGCCGCCAACGTCTTACCCGATTGCGTTGGCCCAGTGGCGACGAACCGGTTCCACCGCCCGGAATCGATCGCGTCGAACCAAAGCCCCGTGTAGGGCTGCCGATCGCAGCGGAAGCGGCGCCCTTCGTAGGGCCCCGACGGGATGACGATCTCCTCCTCCGCGAAGCGCCGCATCGAGCGCAGGCGCCGCGGACGGCACTGGTCCAGGAACCAGTGCAGGTCCTGGCGGAGCGGATGATTAGCTGACATCGCCGTTGTGATCGGCGGCGGCGTCGTTGCTGCTCGTGCTTGTGCCACCATCGGCTGGATCTCCAAAGGTGCGATCGATCTCGCGCTTCGCGTCGTTCAACGCTTCGAAGAGGATCTCGGCTGCCGCCGGTCCGTACTGCCTCTGCAGCGTCTCCCCCGCCGTGCGCAGGACCGCCCCCGCCTGCCCCAAGCGCTGGCGCGCCTCCTCGCGGGGTATGAGCTGTCCTTCCCGCTCCAAGCGGTCCAGCCGCGCCAGCGCTGCCTTCTCGACCCGGTAGGCTTCCAGCGCCGGGCTGTTCCCGCCCCCGCCGGCCAGCAGGGCTTCGTCCTCATCCTCGTCGCGCGCCAGCTTGCGGGAGTTGTCGGCCAGGAAGCGGTACAGGCCCGGAACCAGCTTCGTCAGGTCGATCGTCGGCCCCCCCATCGGCAGCCCGTAGCGCTCCGCCTGCTCGTTGATCTGCTTCGTCTGCTTGCCGCTCAGCAGCCTCCAGTCCTTCTGCGGGATCGAGCGGTAGATCGCCCAGCGCTTCTTCTCGTCACGCTGCTTCTCGTAGCGACGCAGCGCCGCCTGCTCCTCGCGCGAGAGCTTCTCCCCCTTGGCCATCTTGCGCACGCCGCTCGCCAGCAGCGGCTGATCCGCGGCGGATACCGGGACGTCGCCGAACCCGCCGCCGGCGGCGACGGGCGGCGTCTGGGGCAGCGCGTGCCCGGGCTGGGCCGTCCCCCCGGGGGACGGGGCGTCGGACTTGCGGGAACGTTTGCCACGGCCAGGTTGGTACAACTTACTTACTCGCCAGATTCACCGTATTGCCCGTACAAGTTCCGGCCGGCGTTGATCCGCATCAAGCCGGCCGGTACGCCAAAAGGAACCAGGCCAACCGGTCACCGGTGACGACGTTGCGTGTCGCTCCGCCATTCCAGCACGACTAATTGCATCTAGTATATGACGCAATGCACGTTGCGTCGTGGCCTTCACGCGGTGGCAGCGCGAATAGAAAAGCGTCGCGCGATTGGACTTGATGACACGCCGGACGCATGGCTCATGTGTGTCCGTCGCGTTGGCGGGCCTTCGTGGTGAAGCGTCCCAACGCGACCAGGTCTGGCCCACCGGAACGCGGCCACAGGAGATTGCATCATGTCCAAGGCGAAGAAGAACAGCGCGTCTAAGTCCAAGGGGAAGGCAGCGACCAAGGCGGAGGCACCGGCGGCGACCAAGGCCGACCCGGACCTGGACAAGGGAAAGAAGTCGGCGGCGAAGTCGAAGGAGAAGAAGGTGTCGCTGCTGGACGCGGCGGCGCAGGTGCTCAAGGCGAAGGGCGAGCCGATGACCTGCGGCGCGATGGTGGAGGCGGTGATGGCGAAGAAGCTGTGGACGACGGATGCGCCCACGCCGGCGGCCACGCTCTACAGCGCCATCCTGCGCGAGATGAAGAAGGGGAAGGAGAGCCGCTTCAAGAAGACCGATCGCGGGCACTTCGCGCTCGCCTGACCGCCCCGCATTCCCGCCCCACTCACCCCGGCCGATCAGGCTGGGGTTTTCTGCGGCACGACGTAACGGCACTGAGCAACGACAGCGCGCCGACACATTCCTTATGTAGCAGATTGGCTACGACGATAGGGCTCTTTTCCGTACCGCCCGCACAAATCGTTACGCTAGTGGACCATCACGTCAGCGAGGAACCGATCAACGCTGCAATCTTCGCCGCGTTACAGACGCGGAGTGGCGCGAACTCGCATTGAAGCAGGTTGAGAGCAGCGGCGATTTAAGTCTCCGACTTGCTAGACATTGGTTCCCAGCCCCGCCAATTCCCCCTTGATTCGCCGCAGTCGGTTTTTGGAAAAGAAACCAAAACGCTGCTGTCCGAGTCGCCACATGCACAAGAGGATTTGACGGATTCCATCTGCGTCCATTTTCCCGATCAAGTCTGACGCATTGATGACCTTTTTTGAAATCGGTGGCTGGCAGCGCCAGACGAACCACTGGCACCTGTTCCCTGTCCAGCCCGACTTCCACTGCACGTGTTTTGCGTTATCTAGTTCCACGGCAACCACGTCGCGGGGCAACTGCATCCCTTCAAGAATCTTAAGGCGTTGCTCAAGATCGTAGCCCCCAGACGAAAATCCAGGAACCATCACGCATTCATGCTCACAGTCTAAGATAACGACGTGAGGGTGGTATTCGTTGTCCGTATGCCCTTGGATGCGGATTCGGTAGACCCCGCCCTGCATGGAAGGTCTATATAACCATCAGTGTCTTGATATGCGAGTGGTCCGTTTGGTGAAACCTATCGTAGCAATCTACGATGTCATGCCAATCAATATCGCGACCCGCCTGTGTAGCATTTGCCCATGCACATCCGATGAAGCTGGCATCTGGAGCGTGAAAAAACCGTTCGCACTTGTTCCAGTTGTCTAGCAGTGGGATGACCGTCTCCCAAGCCTTCTGCATCGCGGCCTTTTCAGTGTCGCTAAAATCGTCTTCGTCTGGTGGCGCCGTGGGTTCAAAACGGTTTGAGTTGCCTTGCTGATCGACAAGTCGGAATCTGTCCGGCTGCTCGCCCGTCTGGTCGTAACGATAGGCCCAGCAGGCGACGCGATTGTAAGCGTTCTTGACCACAGGACCGTGCTTCCACGGTTCCAGTGAACCTCCGATCATTGGACTACCGGTTTCAAGCGTGTGAAAAATGTCCGACAGGATGTGAAGCTTCATCATGTCGTATTGAGAAAGCTTTCGGCCGTACTTAGTGCCGAAGTACGCCATGACTTCGTCAAAGCGAATCTCGTTAAATGGCGCGAGCTGGCTTAGTGCAGACCGTCGGGGTGTATTAGCAAGGGGTGTGTTTTGAGTCACGTGCGTATCCCCCCACCATCATCGACCAGCATGGCCTGTGGCTGTTTGTCCCTAACAGTCACCGTACTGGAATTGTAAGGGGGCGTGCGCGCGCTGTCAACACAAAAATGTCAAGCGCAAAATTCCGTGAATGCGCGTTAGTCCTTCGTGGACAAGGAATTGGAGAAGTTTCAGAAATCGGCCTGTGGCAGTAGTTATCCACAGGTTTTGCTTCGGTATCTGCGCCACCGGCGCCATCGCCGCCGGCGAAAACCCCCGCAATTAGAAGTCCTCGCCAGCGATGCCCCGCAGTGCCCCACCCTCCTCCATTGCGGTTCGGCGACCACCGCATCGAAGGCATCGGCGACAAGCACATCCCCTGGGCCCACAACGTCCGCTACACCGACGTGATCGCCGCCATCGACGATGATGGCGTGCGCCGCAATCATGCGCCTGCTCAGGCAGGCACTTCGAATGCAAGGACTGTCAAGTACATCTCTCGCTCTGGATCGTCCTTTCGCCGAAAAATGTACCGTGCGCCGCTCTCATGGTCGTAAGGGAGCGTTCGCACTCGCTGTGGGTGTGCCTCGCACACCTCCTTCATCTTTGCGATCACAGAAGAAAAGTTTTTATTACGGTTGAAGATCAGCACGGCGAGCTTCGAGTCGCGCCACGTTGCATAGAGCTTCAAAAGTTGCTCATCGATCTTCTCCTGAAGATATCGCGGTCCCTCCCAGATGAGACACTCGGCGATGAAAACATTTTTGTCGCCCTCCCTGATCAATATGTCGTTCTTCCCGCCACCGTTAAACGTCTCTCCGGTCGCGCGCCCTTGATAAATTCCGTTCAGCGCGACCAGAAGGATCGTCCGGAGGTCTTCTTCGTCCATGAGTTTAAATGTGGCCGGGCTCCGCTCGAACACGCGCACCATCGCGGTGATTACGACAAGAATGTCTTCGTACGCTTCGAATGTAATGGCGGGTTCCGTCGAAATAGTTCCCGCGGTTTTTTGAGCTATAACCGGCATCTGCTTGCGTTCGACGGGAAGCATGACCTGCTTGACCTCGTCATCACGGCGCTTGATCGGCACGAGCGCACTTAGCTTCTCCAGAAAGGAGTCTTGGGCTGCGAAACGAGCTCGTCGTGCCTCGATTAGCTCCTTAGCGAGCGTTCGCATCCTCTCGTTGTGATGTCGCGCCATCTCCGCGAGCGACTTCATGCAGTCGGCGATCCGCAGCACCTCGCTCTTGACCGTCTCGATTTGCGGCTCGGGTTTGCTGCGGCTAAGCCGGGTTGAAATGGTAAGGGATGACTGGCCGATGCTGACCGGAACGTTCAAGACCGGATACGACGACGGGTGGTACGCGAAGAGTTCCCTATTCCCTGAGAATGGCACGTGCACATTGACGGACTGATCGTCGGAAGCCTCGTTCTTTACCGCCTCCCAGCGGAACTGCTGCGGGTCCGTCTCGATGACGGGCACATCGTGCCGGTGCGGAAGCGCCAGCCGCGAGGCGAGTTCGTCCACCTGATTACTCCGAATCTCATCCTCCAAAAGTCGTTCGACCTCGTCTTTGAGCTGGCGCTCCGATCGCTGCATGTAAGAGTGAAAGGGCTGCTCGAACATCGACCAACTTGATAACCCCGTCTTAGCTGAGCGCCAAGCGGGCGAAGGTTGCTGCGGCGCGGGTGGCGCCGTCAACGACGACCTTCGTTTCGGCGGGCATCACATGACGCCCTGCCCGATGCCCCGCTCCCACGTCGTGATGCGCGTTCCGCAACTTCGACAGGCGCGGCGGCGGACGATCTTCCCGTCGGAAGGTCGGGTATAAATCACCTGGAAGCGGTGATGTCCGCAGCTCCGACAGACGAGCCCTCTGGTTGGCTTCGACGCCTCTCGCTGTCGCTCAGCGTGCGCTTTCATCGCAGCGCCTCCTCGCGCCGTTTCATCGGGATCGGTGACTTCCCGGTGCGTTTCAACACTGCTCGCTTTCCGGAGAAGCGCTGGTAGCGGTCCGCAATGACGTCCGCGTACAGAGCGTCCAGCTCCATCAGGTACGCCCGCCGCCCCGTCTGCTCCGCCGCGATCAGCGTACTCCCCGAACCGCCGAACAGGTCCAGCACGTTCTCGCCGGCAAGGCTGCTGAACTGCATTGCCCGCACCGCCAGCTCGACGGGCTTCTCGGTCAGATGGATCATCGATTGCGGGTTGACCTTCTTCACGCTCCACACGTCCGTCGCGTTGTTCGGGCCGTAGTACTTGTGCCCTGCTCCCTGCTTCCACCCATAGAAGCACCACTCGTGGTTGCCCATGAAGTCCTTGCGCGTCAGGACCGGGTGCTCCTTCACCCAAATGATCGCCTGGCTGAAGTACAGCTCGTGCTTCTTGAGGAACGGCGGGTAGTTCGCGCAGTTGGCGTAGCCGCCCCAGATGTAGAACCCACGCCCGTCGTCCAGCACGCGCGACATGTTGCCGAACCAGGCGTCCAGCAACCGGTCGAACTGCTCGTCGCTGACGAAGTCGTTGGCCAGCGGCCGGTCCTTGGCGCGCAGCTTCTTCTGCGTGGGCTTGGCCTTGCCGGGGTGGCGCTCCACGTCCAGCTTCTGGTGATGGGTGGACTGGAAGGAGGACAGTCCTGCGGCGATCGCGTTGTTGCTACGGGGCTCGACCTTCACGTTGTAGGGCGGGTCCGTGTTAACCAGCTGGATCGTGGCGCCCTCGAGCAATCGATCGACGTCTTCCGGGTTACTGCTATCGGCGCAGAGCAGGCGGTGGTCGCCCAGGATCCACAGATCCCCCGGCTGCGTGATCGCCTTGTCCGGCGGCGACGGGATGTCGTCCGGATCGACCAGCCCGTCCTTCACCTCGCCGGACATGAGCCGCGTTAGCTCCTCCTGATCGAAGCCCAGCAGCGACAGGTCGTAGTTTTCCTCCTGCAGGGCGAGCAGCTCGAGCGGCAGCAGTTCCATGTCCCAATCGGCGATGGTGGCGGTCTGATTGTCGGCGATGCGGTAAGCCTTGACCTGCGCGGGTGTGAGGTCGGTGGCGGTGTGGACCGGCACCATCTTCAGCCCGAGCTTCAGCGCCGCCTTGTAGCGCGTGTGGCCGACGATGATCACGTCGGCGCGGTCGACGACGATGGGCTGGCGGAAGCCGTACTCCTTCAGCGAGGCGGCGACGGCGTCCACCGCGCCCTCGTTGACGCGCGGGTTGCCGGGGTAGGGCTTGATCTCGGTGATCGGGCGGATGTCGATCTTCATGCGGGTTCCTCAACGGTGTGGGTGCCAAAGTGGCATAAGCGCGCGAGTTGCCACGTGAGCGATGGCGACGCGGATCGGGGCCACGGCCGCCTTGCTGGCGCAGGACGCGACGTGGGCCAACGTGGGCGTACGGGTGGCCGCGTAGCGGGGTAGCGCCGTGGGCTGAGCTTTCGCATCCAGTCCTGCCTATTCATCGGCCGCCCCCTCTCCCGGCAACGTTGCGAGGAACCGGTAGCGGGTAGCGCGACGCTTCGTGCCGCGCTCAAGAACTCGAAGAACGCGGTCGTGCTCGAGCATTTTGAGCCACCGCCAAGCTTGCACCGAGTCGACACCAATCCGGTCGGCGGCGCACTTCGCGCTCAGGAAGAATCGCTTGGCGCCATTTAGCGACGCCAGCCCAGCGCACAATGCGATCAGCCTGCGTACGGACTCGTTGGTGTAATGCGCAGCGACTTCGGGAAGCTCGTTTGGGTCGACCCGCGCCGCCACCTCGTCGAGCACATTCGCGCCCAATCCGTGACGCGCGTGTTCCCACGCATGCAGGAAGTCAGCCCACGTCGTGTCGAAGTCCTTGGTGCCGATCACCGGCAGCGCCTTGCGGTGCCACTGAACGACTAACGTCCGCAAGGTCGCCATGTCGGCGCCGGCAAGACCAGCGTTGAACTTCAACCCGCGCGCCAGGCTGAGCAGCTTCGCATTGCGCTCCCCCACCACCTGCGGCTGCGTCCCCAGGACGACGAAGTCGGGTTCGCATGTAGCAGAGAATGCAGAGAATGCAGAGACGGCGGAGGGAGAGAGAGAGGTTGAAGAAGATGTAGCAGAGAATGCAGAGACAGCAGAGCAATGGCATTCTGCATTCTCTGCTACATCCTCTCCGATCAGCAGGCGGTGTTCGACCAGCGGGAGCGGCCCTTTACGGGGCAGCGGGTGGACCCAGTGGTACTTGAAATCGCCGCGGACGCTGCGCGGCGCCACGGTAATCCCCGGGCCGCCGCGGTACTCACCGTCGCTGAGCGGCACGACCTTGTGGTGGTCCGACTCAGCGTACACGTGGAAGCCGTCGACCGTTCGAACGGTGGGAAGTTCGCGCGCCAAGGAGGGATGTCCCGCGCACCAGCGCTGGTAGGCCGGGACGCTGTCGAAATCGCGGATGGCGAGCCTGCCGGATGCGGGGCCGGTCACGATCGCGATTCCGTTCACCGATCGTCGCTCGAAGCAGTGCCGCAGTTCAGCCGGGGTGGGCAGGACCGTCTGACGCTTCTTCCACGACACGGTCGGCTTCTTTTCGTCGCCGTCGATCCGAACAGGCACGCAGGACCACCCCCGATCGAGGTAGCCCAGCCCGTCCTCCAGCAACGCTTCCGCGAGGCTCATGCCGCGGCCTCCCCTGACTGCGCATCGGGCGCCAGACCTACCGCGGCCAGCGCATCGCGGAGCAAGGAGCGCCGGTGACGGACCTGAGCGCGGGTCAATGAGAGCGATCGCCCCGCGTCGGCCTCGGTCTCGCCGTCCATGAAGCGACCGGCAAGGCTCCGCAATGGCGTGGGCGCTTGGTCCAATGCCTCCGCGACATCGAGGTGCAGGTCGATCGTCTGCCACGCAGACGTCGTGCGCGTCGCCGCCAGGCCGACCGGCCGTTCGCGACGCCGGTCGCGGCATTTGGCTCGTCTGGCGATCGTCAGCGTGATCGCACGGCGGGAAAGTACGCGGTCGAAGTAGGTGGTCGCGGCCCCACGTGATGGGTCGTATGACGCCGCTGCGACGTGTGCGTGGAGTGCCAGTTCCTGCGCCAGGTCCTCGCGATCGTGGTGCGCGCCGTGTGGCACCAGCCGGCAGACTTGTCGGCGGATTAGGTAGCGAACATAGCCCGGAACGTCTGATGGCCCCTCGTAGGTCTTGGAGTACCTGTTGCTTTTCACGGTCGACACCTCCGCTTGCGCGGCCGGAACGGGGGGAATGATCAAAACGTTTATGCGATCGGCCCCTCGTGCACTTCGATGAAGAGCGGCACGCCGTGCGCGATTTCGATACGGCCGATCACGCCGTCGTCGAGGGCGTCGAGCAGGCCGAAGAGATCGGCGACCTCACGTCGCAGCGCGACGGCCGCCGTCGACGGGGGAGGCTGGCTGATGCCGGAGAGCTTCACGGTGCGGATGACGTTAGGGGCCGGATCCTCGAACACCGGCTGCCGATTGCGCACGTGCAGGTCGAGGATGCGGCCGAAGTGGACGTGCGCGAGCAGCGCCACGAGACGATCGCGTGCGGAGTGATTGTGAGGCTTCCCCGCCGGCTTGCGGGTGAGGGGACGCTCCTCTGCCGAGACGATCATGCGGACCTCCGTCGGATTGTGCGACGGCGGGCATGATCAGCAGATCAGCGGCGAAAGTTTGGGTGGCGATGAAACGACGATGGCCGCAGGGCGCGGAAACCGCGAGCAATGCGCTCGCAAAAAAATGGTGGCGATGAAACGGCGATGGAATCGCTAAGACTTGCGCTTTGCGCGCTGACCTTCGGCGACATCGTCAACCTTTGCGACCGGGTAACCCCAGCGGCGCCGACCCGTATTTGGATCTTCTTCGCCCCGGAAGCACTCATCCTCATGACTGTCCCGCCAGACCTGCAGTTGGTTCCGCACATTCTGCAGCTCCGACTCCGTCAGGTCCTGATGTCGCCTTCGGATGTCTTCGACCCGGAGGAACCCGACGTCGGGCCGTGCCGCCTCATCAGCGAGCGTGTGCAAGATCAGCGCGGCCGCCCGGAAGATGGTGCACGGGAAGATCAGCACTTCGTACGGTCCCTTGGCGGCCGCTTCGAGCATTTTCCTCACCGGGTGGTCCGGCGACCCCTTGCACACGTGCCCGGCGCCGCCGGCTTCGGTGCCAATGCTGACCTGAAAGTCGGGGATCAGGCTTCCCGTCTGCCAGTCATCAACGATGAAAAGGGCATCGAGGTGGCGGAGCACGCGGTTCTTGTTCTGCAAGACGAGACGGTGCACCCAGTGCGCGAACTCGTGGGCGGCGTGATGTACCGGAGAGCCGATGCGGCCCCAATCCGGCCGCGCAGCTTCGCCAATTACCGGCATGGCCATCGCCGCTACTGCGTCGAACTCTTCCACGGTGCCGGGATCGCCGGCGAAGGCGCTGAGACGCGAGACGTAGTCGCCGTGCGGGCCAGGCGTGAAGGCGTCGAGGCATTCGCGGTGGTCGGCGGCGGCGTAGACCAGCGCCTCCTTCACACGCATCGGCCCCCGCCGGATCGGACCCGTCGAAGGCGCTGGGCGACGTACCTCAATCGCCCGAGCACCTTCGTATGACTGGCCGGGAATAAGCGTGAGGTGCCCGATCTCCGCGCGGAACATGACGTCGAGCTGCGCTGAGAAGTCGACCGCAGCGCTCGTTGCTATGTGAACGTGATAGAGCTCGCGATGAGCCAGCGCCGCGACCAGTCCTGCGGCGCGCTGTAGGTCGCGTGTCATGGATGAGCAAACTTACCGCGCAGCTATCGCCAAGCCAGTGGCGTGGTAGAGGTCAAGTTCGCGACTGAGTGATGTTCACCCGGCCCAGTTTTCGATGAGGTCAAACCGATCGCGGTATTTCTCGAAGCGTTGTCGAGGGCACATCCCATCCGACTTCTTGCTGTAATTGGCGAACTTGATGGAGTAGCACCCCTTGTTCTTCCCGCTCTTGTTGCACCTGGCTTCCGCTACCAACTCCAGAGACGGTACGACCCAATAGTGATGCGCACGTTCCGAATAGAACATGAAGAAAAAATTCGCTCGTGGGCTACGGATCTCCATCCCGGCGAACAATGCGGCTTGACCCGCCTTACACGACGTCGAACGAGCCTTGATCTGAACATCAAGGTAATGCGGATGCCCGTTTATTTCCTTGCGAACAATGCAGTCGATTTGCTGGTCATCAACGAGCGTCATGTAAACGTCGAGTCCGCGGCGAAGCAATTCGGCCACGGCAATGTACTCCTGTCGCTTACCGAAGGACGCGGACGTGCGGAACGCCATGTCATGCTCCCTGAAGACCAGCGCGTACAACCGCGCCGTCAAATTCCTCGATCCCGCCACGCGGCGCGCTGCTTTGACCATGATAACTGCGCGGCAATCGGCCGCACGTGACACTCCTTGACCCGATCGCGTCCCGCTTGCGTCGTCGGCAGGAATAGGATCTGCTCCTGGATGTCCGGCGCGAGCATCAGCAGGTTCATGATTTGCGTCATCCGCGCCCGCGTGACGTGCCCCACCCGCGCCAGCTCTGCCAGGTCCTTCACCTCGCCCCGCCGCAGAAGATCGTCACAGCGGATCGCCAGCGCCATGAGCCTCGCGATCCTCGGGACCCGCCCTACCGGCTTCTGTTCCGGCTCCGCCTTCGCCGGTCGCAGCTTCAGTCGCCCGCGCTCTTCGCGATCGAACTGCACGCGGCACTTCAACGTCAGCCCGGGACTCGTCTGTCTCGTGTTCATGCCGCCACCTCGTGAAGTTGTTCCTGTGCCAGGTGCTTGATGCCGCTCGGGTGAAACGTGATCGACACCGTCTGGTCCCTCCCGTCGTACTCGACCCGATCAACTAAAAACCGAATCACCCGGGCCTGCTCGCGCGGCGCGAGTTGCTCCCACACCGCGTCAAATGCCGCCAGCGCCGCTTTAACCTCGCCGTCGTCCACCCGCTCCCGTTCGAGTTTCTGGATCTGCTCTCGTAGCGCCGTAAGTCGTCGCTCGGCGTCCTGCACGCGGTCGTTGATCTCGGCGAGCCGAGCAGGAACGGGCGCGGCGACCAGCTTCTTCAGCGCCCCGTGGTGGCGCGCCAGTTCCCGCTCCAGCGCCCGCTGCTCGGCCCGTGCATCCGCCAGCGCCTTCTCTGATTGCTGGCGCACCTGCCGCAGCGTCCCCTCCAGCACCGCCGGGTCCTTCCCGATCCCCTTGATCTGCTCCACCACGAACTGCTCGATCTGCGCCGCCGGCACCGACTTGGTCGCGCACGTCGCCCACCCGCGCTTTTGCGCCTGCACGCAGACGTAGTAGCGGTAACGTTTGGAACTGCCCTCTTTGGCTCCTTTGACGGAATACGTGTGCATCATCGAGCAGCGGCAGCAGCCGCAGGAGAGGATGCCCTTGAGCAGCGCCCCGTAGCGATTGCGAACGGACGCGCCGCCGGTGTTGCCGTTGCGCGAGAGGATCGCCTGCACGCGGTCGAACAGCGCGGTCGGCACGATGCCGGCGTGTTCCCCTTGGTACGCATCGCCCTTATGCGTGGTAAGGCCGACGTACGTCCTGTTCGTCAGCAGCCGGTAGAGCGTGGTCTTGTCGAAGGGACGGCCCCCGCGGGTCTGTCCGGCCTTCGTTACCCACTGCTTGTTGCGCCAGCCGCGCTCGGCCAGCTCGGTCACTACCGGGATCAGCGCCTGGCGGTCCCGGTACAGCTCGAAGATCTGGCGGACGCGGTGGGCCTCGCCCGGGTTGACCACCAGCCTCGCGCCGGCGCGTGACGAGACGATGTCGTACCCCAGCAGCGGCAGCCCGCCGGAGAACTTCCCCTTCTTCCGCGCCGCCGCAATCTTGTCCCGCGTGCGCTCGGAGATGATCTCCCGCTCGAACTGCGCGAACGAGAGCAGGATATTCAGCGTCAGCCGACCCATGCTATGGGTCGTGTTGAACTGCTGCGTGACCGACACGAACGAGACGTTTCGCCCGTCGAAGACCTGCATGATGCGGGCGAAGTCCATCAGCGAGCGGGAGAGGCGGTCCACCTTGTACACCACGACGCAGTCGATTTTGCCGGCGTCGATGTCCGCCAGTAGGCGGCGCAACGCCGGGCGCTCCATGTTCCCGCCGGTGTAGCCGCCGTCGTCATAGCGGTCCGAAAGGCAGACCCACCCCTCGTGCTTCTGGGCGGCTATGTACGCTTCGCCACTCTCCCGCTGGGCGTCGAGGCTGTTGAACTCCTGCTCCAAACCCTCTTCGGTGCTCTTGCGCGTGTAGATCGCGCAGCGCACGAGCTTCATCTGGTCGGCGGGCTTGGCGGTCTTGCGGTTGCTCATGCCATCGCCCCCTTCTTCGCGGAGGTCAGGCCGAAGAACAGGTGGCCATTCCAATGCGAGCCGGTGACCGCCTTGGCCACCGCTGAGAGCGAGCGGTAGACCTGCCCGTCGTACTCAAAGCCATCGGGAAGGACCTTCGTCTCGACCTGCTGGCCGCGGTACTTGCGGGTCAGGATCGTCCCTAGAAGCGGGAGTCGATCGCCCGACCGCGGCGGCGGCGGCGCGGACAGCTTCACCGTCGTCGTCCCCTCCGTCTCCGCGGGCTTGCACGGGCGTGGGATGGTGAGGCGGATGTCGGCATCGCGGGCCAGGTCCTCGGCCCGGCGCCGCGCCCGCTCAGATAGCCCCCCTTCCGCCTGGCTTTGAATGCGCCAGGCGATCCGCTTGAAGAGGAATTGCTTGTTGCCGCTTTTGGTGGGTTCCCCGAACGCTTCGAGGTACTTCTCCCGCAGTTGGCCGACCGTCAGGCGCCCCAGCGCCGCGATCGTCCGCTCCAGGTTGTCCGTACGTGTCGTCGCCATCACTTATCTCCTTTCGTCCTCTCTGGTTGCGTTAACCCCTCGGGGACCATGGAGCCTCGATTCCGGCGACACATCAAGGTGAATCTGAGCGGATTCCTGGAGCAGTTCCGCTGTAGTCGACCGTATCGCTATCGCGCGGCGGGCGCCGGCTGCCAGGATCGCGGTTAGCTCGACCAGGCGCTCGTCCGGCGGCAGGCGAGACGGATCGGTCACGTCCCAATGGCATGCGGTGCGCTCACGACGCATCTCGCCCCCCTGTCAACGTTGACGCGATCGCCGCGGACTCGGAACGCTCGCGCAGCGCGCGGACAACAGCGTCGATGTCGAAGAGCAACCTTCGGCCCATGCGAAGGTGCGGGACGCGGCGTGCCTCGGCCTCGGCGCGGAGCCACGCGGCCGACACCCCGGCTCGTCGCGCCGCGACGTGCAGCGATCGGAATGCGGCGTGGATGTGGCGGTCGTCGTCGTCGTGCACGACCGCTTCATAGACATCCGCCAAGAGCGAGGGAACAACGTTCTCGCGCTTTCGGATTAGTTTCTGGTCTTCGGATTTATTTCAGGTTTTCCGCGGCTTTCAGGCATCGCGCGCGCATGTCGGAATTCGTGGTGCCGTTGGCGATCTGCAGCGCGATCCGGTGCGCCTCCGATCGGCTATAGCGATGGTTCTTGGCGCCACGGCCTGGGGTCTTGACGCCCGCGGCCTTGGCGTACGTGCGGAGTGTATCGCTGCTAATATCGAACATCTCGGACAATTCGCCGGGCAGGTAACCCTTACGGTTTGGCGGCGCTGGAGCAGTGTCGTCCGGCCGCCCAAGCTCGTCCGCGAGCTCGCGCAGCGTCCGACCAGCCACTTCGGCATCAATCTTATTGAGCTGTACTTTGTCGAGACAGTCCGCAACCCGACGGGTCAGGAGCTTCAACCGAAGCTCATCGGAAGTCATCTCCGATTCGGGACGCAATTGGAATCGCCGGATCGAGGCGCCGGACCGTTTCTTTCGCGCGCGGACTTCGTCTTCCGACAACTGGTGCTCGATGACTGCCACGTCGTAGTAGAGCCGGTCAGCGGCGGCCTTCGGCGCAACCGCGAGCGCCCGGACTTCGGAGGTAATTCCGCACGCGGCGATGAGCCGCGCGAGCCGCTGGATTTCCCAAGCTAGCGTCTTCGCCCGGCTAACCGGGTCTGCCGAGAACTTCTTAGCATCATGGACATCGCGTGCAGGCATGTTGCCTCGGCTTCAATCTCTCTTGCTAGTGCGGCACAGTCCGCCTTCATCATCGCCACTTCCCGTTCAAGGCGGATGCTACTCAAAAATGGACGGAGGCGGTGGCTACCGCTAGCAACACCGGCGTGTCGGCGGCGCCACGGCCAGGAAACCAATTGTGACGTGCACTTTTCAATCGTTAGGCGCAGTGGCGGGCAGGGTGGCCGGATGGGTTGACCGAATTCCCAATACCCCCTCGGCTTCCACACGAAACCGAGCAAGCTCGGCATTTTGAGATGCATCCAGATGCATTGCTGCGGCCTTTTCATACCAACTCCGAGCGGTGGACCTATCTCCGAGCTTTTGGGACGCCATCGCGAGAAAGAGGAAATCCGACATGACCGGCTTATCGCTATTGAGGCGGACCGATTCGTGTAACTCCGTCATTGAAGCGACATAGTCTCCGGCACGATATAAGGCGACACCAAGCGTGTTGCGAACGTCGCCATTGGTTGGCGCCAGCGCAACAGCGCGACGAGCTAAGGCTACCGCGAGTGAGGCGTCAGACGCCGAGGGATCCGACCGGGTCAGCATGGCCCAGGAAGCGGAATTCAGCAGGACCCAATTCGTCACTTTGGCTTGCAGCGCGCGGCGGCAGAATTCTTTGGCTTGCTCGTTCTGACCGGCGTTGAGCATGGAGGGGACCAGCAGTAAATAGATGCCGCCGCGTGCCTCCGGCGTGTCAGCAGATCCCAGTTTCTGAATGCGAATCTGCACCGAGTCGAGCCACACCTGGTTGGCCTCGTTCGTCTTAGCCTGGGCCTTGTAAAAGCCTGACAGCCGCACCATCAATGCCACCACCTGGGCATTACTTTCTCCGAAGAGCCTGCGACGCATAGCCAGGGATTGCTGGTACAGCGACTCGGCTTCCTTCATGCGCCCGGCGGATTGATAGGCCGATCCGCAGAGCACGCGCGACGTTGCGAGAATGGGCGCATCACCATGCGCCTTTTCCTGCGCGTCCAGTGCTTCCAAGTACGGTTTCCCCACTCGCTCGCAGAGATCACGGGCTTCATCAATTCTGCCCAGGGATTTGAGGACCGCAGCGCAACTCGACAGGTTACCGGCGATGTCGGGATGGCCTGGCGGTAGGTCCTTGAGTTGCGCATCAATTGATTGCCGATAGGTGGTCGCCGCCTCTGCCAACTCACCCTGCGACTTCAGCAGTGCGGCGCGACTTCGAAGCGTCACCCAGTCCGTACGGTTTTCTTGTAACACTTCTTTGAAAAGAGAATCCGCCTCTTTCACTCGTCCCTGTCGTCGCAGAATACCTGCCAGTTCGCGTACTCCTGCCATCGACGCTGGCGTCCCGGGAGCCGCAAGCTTGCGCACTATTTCTGTCTGGCGTCGGAGCAGTGGCTCAGCATCATTGAACCTTTTCTGCATGAGCAGATCGCTACTCAAGTGTCCGAGCGCATGAGCGATGCCCCAGTCGTTCGCCGGAAGCAGCCGCTCCCGAATCGCAAGCGCTTCGCGCTCCAGTGGCTCGGACTCCGCGAATTTGTGCTGCGAGCGAAGCGACGTCGCCAGGCTCGTCAGTTTGTATGAATAATTGAGTTCTTCTTTCGGAAGCCACTTGCGATGCATCTCGACTGCCTGTCTCCCGGGTGCTTCCGCTCGGTCGAACATACCCTCCTCGTTGAGCAAGCCGCCTAGCTCGGACAATGCGTCGGCGACGTCGAGATGATCCGGTCCCAGCGCCGCACGCCGGAGAGCGATGGCTTTGACAAGATTGGGCTCGGCCAGTTCGCCATGCGACAGCTGCAACAGCGCGCGGCTCATGGCGATGCGAACGGCGGCTTCGGTGAGAGGCTTTCCGTCCAGCTCGCCGGCGTTAAGCCGATTGACGGCGATTTGCACCGCCTCGAGTACCGTGACTTGTGCGCCGGTCGCAGACGATGTTCCGGTGGTGGACAGAATTTTTCCTAGGAAGTCGTTCACGGCGTTGGCGATAGCTGTCTGCTCGTCAGCGCGGTGCTTCTCTGCGACTGCTTCATCGCGTTGCTGCGCCGCGACTTGTTCGGCGCGTCGCGCGCGAATCGCCTGCCCGGTGCTCACAATCACTCCTGCGAGCAGCACAAAAAGCACTGCGGTCGCCGCCAAGACCGGTCCCTTGTTTCGGCGAAGAAGCTTGCGGGTTCGATATGCCGTTGACTCCGGCCCCGCCGTCAGCGCCTTGTTCTCTAGGTAGTTCTTGATATCGTCAGCCAGCGCATTGGCGGTGCTGTAGCGGTGGGTGCGATCCTTGCGTAACGCCTTGAGCGGGATCCATTCCAGCTCAGTGCGGAGCTGTTTCTCTAGTGCCGACAGTTCCATCTGCCGGTGCTTGGCCACCTCGATGGCGCTGTCGCCAAGGCTAGAGAGCCGGGTGCTCGGCCGCGGCGGGTCCGCTTCCCGGATGATGCGTTGGATCTGTGCGTACGCTGCCTGTCGCAGGGACTTCGAGTCGAACGGAACCGCGCCCGTGAGTAGCTCGTAAAGCACCACCCCCAGGCTGTAGATGTCCGTCCGCGTGTCGATGTCCAGCGCGTTCATCTCCGCCTGCTCAGGGCTCATGTACTCCGGCGTGCCGATCAGCTGCCCCTGCTCGGTGAACATCGTCTGCTCCGTCAGGCGGTGCGCGGTCGCCTTGGCCACGCCGAAGTCGATCACCTTCAGCAGCGGCTTGTCCCCCTCCAGCGTCACCAGCAGGTTGGACGGCTTGATGTCCCTGTGGATGATCGCCTTCTGGTGGGCGTGTTGGATGGCGTCGCAGGCTTGAATGAAGAGTTCTAATCGCTGTTTTGTCGTGTAGTTATGCCGGTCGCAGAACTCAGTGATGGGCTCGCCGGGGACCCACTCCATCACGAAGTACGGTCGGCCGGTGTCGGTGGCGCCGGCGTCGTAGACGGCGGCCACGTTGGGATGGTTCAGCATCGCCAGCGCCTGACGCTCGGCGTCGAAGCGTGCCAGCACCTGGCGGGTATCCATCCCCAGCTTGATCAGCTTCACCGCGACGGTGCGGTGCACGGGCGCGCGCTGCTCGGCCTTGTACACCACGCCCATACCGCCTTCTGCCACTGCTTCGAGCAGCTTGAAGCGCGGGCCGATGGACGGCAGCGGCTGGTCACTCAGCTGATTGCAAGCCAGCTGCTCGGTCGACGCGGGGGGATCCGCACTAATACTGCGAAGCAGCGCCGGGTCCGCCGCATCTTCTCGTGCTTCGACACGCGGGTCCTCCATCGCTGCCGACAACATGCACGCCGGGCACAAGCTCAACATCGCCGGCGCGTCGGCTGGCAACCGATTGCCGCAACGCGGGCAGGTGCGTTCTACCATGTCCTCACCTCGCATCCCGCCAACGCGGACGTGCACGCGCGAGCTCGAAGCGTCGGCCCTCACCACTTCTAGAGGAATCGGCTTAGAAAGGTTACGCGCCACCACCAAGGGCAGCGTACAGGCATCTGATCTCGTCCTCGATGTCGTCTTCTGTTTCAACCGTCTCGGCAATTTGCGCGAGCAGGATCTCGCGATAACGCCGTCGCATGCGGTGCACTGCGACTTTCACCGCACCCTCGGTGCTGTCCAGGGCCGCGGCAATGTCGAGGTAGGATCGTTCCACGAGCGGTCCGGCGAGGAGATCCTTTAGAACATCGAACGTTCGCTGCTTCCCCGCCCGTTCGTATTCGTCCTTCAGTTGCCGCACCACGTGCTCCAGCGTCGCTAGCGCCCATTGCCACTCGAAGAGGCGCTCGGGCGTCAGCTCGTGCGAGGGCTCCAGGCCGTAGCGGGATTCGGCGTCGTCTAATGACACCCGGACGGTGCCGCCACCACGTTTCTTTGCAGTTTCGCGGTCCCGCTCGTCGGCTAGGAAGTGTTTGAGGGCACCAAGCAAGAAGGAGCGAAATCGTCCCTTCGTTTGGTCCGCGCTCCGCAGCAGCGACCCCTCGAGTAGTTCGACAAAGAATCCCTGAACGATATCGCTCGCCTTTTCCGCTGATTCGCCACGATGACGGACGAAGGCGTACAGCGGATAAGCGTAGATGTGATAAAGCTCGGCTAGCGCGTCGCGCGCGTCCGGCGTCCGGTCGAGCGATGCCCGCGCGATCAAGCTCCAACGGGTTGTCTGAAACCCCGCCCGATGTGCCAGCACGGCCTCAATGCTACCAACGAGCTGGTGTCGGATTCAAAGCTTATCTAGCGGCCAATCCTTGCGCACCCCATCCCAAAAGCCGCTGTAACCAATTTGAGCTTCCCCCGGAGGAATCTGTGTCGCCGGAAACAGCTCAGAAACCAACGAAAGGAAGGATCATGAACACGGCACGGACATCCTCACAGAAGCGACGAATCACGCAATCTGATCGTAAAACAGACCAAGCGCACCATGTTGGGCATAGGGGGCGGCGGCGCAAGATGACCGGCGTGACACCGGTGCTTGTGGCGGGCTCAATGGTTGGCCTCGCGCTGGTGCCGCCGTCGGCGTCGGCGCAGAACTACGTGTTGCAGGACCTGAGCTTCTACATCGACTACTCCGCTCCGGCGGCATACGACGTGAACGACTCCGGCCGCATCGTTGGTAATGAAACCTACGGGGCTAGCTCGGCGTTCCGCTCCGGGGTCAACGGCGTCGGACGGGAATTCATGGGCACGTTCGGTGGCGCAAACAGCGCGGCCAAAGCGATCAACGCCGCGGGCGACGTCACCGGGGAGGCACAGCAGGCCAACGGGGCGTACCGAGCGTACAGGTGGACCGCCGCGACCGGGCTCCAGTCGCTCGGAACGTTGGGCGGCAACTACAGCATAGGGACTGGCATCAACAACGCCGGCGACGTTGCCGGCATGACAACAAACAGTGCGGGAGCATTGCGCGCGTTTCGGTGGAACCAGAGCACGGGCATGCAAGACCTGGGAACGCTCGGTGGCAGTGATAGCTCGGCCGAGGACATCAACGCCAGTGGCCAAGTCGTGGGTACGGCAAGTCTCAACGGAGACGCCACGTCTCATGCGTTCCGCTGGACGCCAGGCAGCGGGATGAAGGATCTGGGCACGCTCGGCGGGCCGGGAAGTGAGGCCCGCGGAATCAACTCCGCTGGCGACGTCGTCGGCTCTTCCTACGCCACCAACTTCCCCTCACCGATAACGCATGCGTTCCGATGGAGCAGCGCGACCGGCATGATCGACCTTGGGACGCTAACCTCGGGCGCCACGACCTTCGTCAACCACTATGCCAACGACATAAACGACTACGGTCAGATAGTGGGCAACTGCGACGTTCCCTTCGGCCCCGCCACGACGTTCTTGAATGCCGGCGGCAGGATGTACGACCTGAAGGCGCTTGCCCGCACCGAAATCTCTCAAGCGTACGCAATTAACGGAAACGGAGCGATAGCCGTCGCCACACCTTCTGGTGCCGGCGTGCTCCAGCCGGTGCTTCTCCAGTGGTTCGGAACGGGCGGGGCCGATACCCGCTGGAGCACAGCCGCGAACTGGGGCACCGGCACCGTCCCCATCGACGTGAACCCCGTCCGATTCCAGCGCACCAGCCAGACCTACAGCGTATCGTTCGATGTGTCGCCAACCGTGATGAGCATGGACACGAGTTGGAATAACGTCACTTTCGCACTGGGCGGCCACACGTTCACGGTGCTCAAGGATGCAGTTTTGGGGAACCCGCTGGGAGGGTTCGACCCCACACTGCACGTCAGCGATGGCACGTTCACCGTGAATCGAGACGTGTACGTCGGCCAGTATTCCAACACGACCCTTTCTGTGGAGCCGCGGGGTGCGGTGTCCGTCGGTCACAACCTGTACATCGGCTGCCCTTCCAATGCGCTGTTCAGCGGCACCGTAAACATCTCGGGGCTGAAGTCACACCTCGTGGTGGCGGGTCGCATGGTCGTAGGGCAGGAGACGGGCGGTGTCGTGAACGTCAGCAATGGTGGGCGGGTCGACGTGGCAGAGGTGACCAACGATGGGAGGAACGGTCACTTCAGCGCCATCAACGTGACCAACGGTACGCTTACCAGCAACCTTTTCATGGACGTCGGTGGCACCGTGGGCAACGCATCGCTCACAGTTAACCCCGGCGGTGTGGTCAACGCCAACTGGTACGGCCTGACCGTGTGGAACCACCCCAACACGTCCGTCAACCTCAACGGGGGGACGATCAACACCACGCGGCTTAACACCGACGGCAACCCGAACAACTTTCACTGGAACAGCGGGACGCTTAACGTCACCGGCGGCGGGCCGTTCCTCTTAGCCCCGGGTGCGGCGCTCGGCCCGGCTCTTAACCTCACGGCGGGAAAGACGCTCCAAGTTTCCTCTGGTCCGCTCGTCGTGGGGAGTGGCGGTTCCGTTTCCATCGACGCCGGCGGAAAGCTCGATCTCACCAACCAAAGTGCGGTCTTTGCCAGCGGTGCTTCCGTCAGTACCGGCGCGTCTGCAACTGCTTTCCCGACAACGTACACCGGCGTCAGCGCCCTGGTTGCTTCCGGCCGAAACGGTCGTGCATGGAACGGCAGCGGGATCGTGACATCGCAAACAGATGCGACAAACTCAGGTCTGACGTCCCTCGGCGTCGCCACCGCCGCAGAGGTCACCGGAATCGGAGCGGCTCAGACGACGGTTTGGGCAGGTCAGACTGTGACCGGAACCGACACCCTTGTGAAATACACCTACGCCGGAGACGCGAACCTCGACGGAAAGATCGACGTGCTCGACTACGGCCGGATCGATCTCAATGTGCCGCTGGGCGTGTCGGGCTGGTTCAACGGTGATTTCAATTACGACGGAAAGATCGACGTGCTCGATTACGGCATCATCGACTTCAACGTCGCCGTTCAAGGGCCTGCACTGCCCACGACGATCACAACTCTTCCCGGGATCGCGGGCACACAGGCAGTTCCCGAGCCGACTGCGGCTTTGCTACTTCTGGCGCTACCAACGCTCGGCCTCAGTCGCCGCCGTCGCGCGTGGCGCTGCTAGCCGGGCACACTGGAGGACGCCTCTTAATGGGGGCAGAAGCGGCGGCGGTGAGTGACACCGCCGCCGCGTTTGAACGAGATGCTCGGTAAGTTCGCGTGTCGGCTCAAGTCGTGAGGTGAACGACGACTGCTTGCGCCTGCGAGGCCTGTTCAAACGAGGATGACGTCGCCCATCCTCTGGCGATGATCCCGCGCGGCGGATCCCTGCTGCTCGCGTTGGTGGAATCCCAGGGCCTGCCGCAATGGATTTTGGGCCCTGCATCAAGACAACTTAAGGAAGACGCTGGAAACACGCGGGAAACCGCTCGGACCCGCTCAGGTCAAGCGCACGGCGCAGTCGGTCCACATGATCGCGAGCACTGCCAAGCAGGTGTGGCGAGATACTAATGGGAGCGACACATCGAATAACGCTGGCGTGGGTTAGAGGCGCGTAGTACGAGGAGGGTTACGACCGCCCTCCATCGACACGCTACTGTTAACCCGACGAGCGCGCGTTGCAGAGAAAAAGAGAGGATCGGGGCCGATCGGAACGACTGTCGCGCTCGCCCCGCCAGCGGCCGCGACCTCCGGCACTCTCTGCCCCGCCTGAGGGCTGGTGGACTTGTGGATTCATTGGCCAAAAAGCGGAAACCCCGAGAGGGTCGCTCTCGGGGTTCTCCGTTAACTGGTCGGCTACGCTGTTCCGTAGCCGTTTTTTGCACTCCCCGTTCACAACCCTCTTCATGATGATTCCCTCACCTCGCTCTCACAATGAGCGGAATGCATGCGTGCGCGCGAGCGCCGATAACGCGATGGATTAACTTGGGTTAAGTCGGGAACGGGCGGGTTAACAGCGTCGGATCGTCGAGAGCCACGTGGGCCGCCAGTAATCCATCGGCCGTTTCGGTCAGATCCGTCCCGAACGTCGACACGCGCTCTCGCGCAGCGGCTGGAGCGTCGCGTCAGAAACCGCGGCCTGCGCCTATTTGCACGGAGGTTCAAAAACGAGGAGACCTTTGGCGGCGGCCGGCGCGGCGGGTGTTACCGTCATGCGCTGGGCTCTACCACCGGCTGCTGCTGCTGACCCATCGGTGTGTGCTCCATGTTCCGTGGGCGGGTGAGTCGCTCCCTCGAGCAGTCAGCGGTCCTGAGTTTTCCACCGATACATTCCGCGGGATGCTTGCTGAAACTGCTTCTCCTTGATGAGCGTCTGGTTCACGATCGCGCGAAAGTTCGCGGAGTTTGAGCGGTAGCCCTTCTTCTGAACTGCGTCCGCGATGTCACCCACTCCAAGCGGCTTCCCACCACGTTTGAGCACTGCTTCGATCGCCTGCGGAAGGCTCATTTCGTTTCGCGCTCGCGCGGTTGAAGCTCCGTTCCCGCTGCCGCCATCGAGCTTCTGAATCTGACGGTCAAGTACGTCCAGTTCCTTTTCCAGCCGAGCGCGCCGGCGGGACAGCGTACGAATCTGTGATCGCCGGCCGGTCAATAGACGCTCAAGTTGAGCGATCGTCACACCACGTAGTAGTCCGCGTGCCATATTGCCTCCGTTCGGAAGAGGAAGTTTCAGCGATTTAGTTGTGCGCTGCATGCCGCCAATGCGCATCAATCCACTCAATATTGCGGCCGCCATCACCTAAACAGGTGACTTGCCGCGAATCCCCGATGGGATACATGCTGGTCATTGTGCAGCCACCACGCAAGTACCTAGCACTGCTCAGCATCGCCGGTCAATCCGACCAGGCCATGGCCTTGGTACGGGAGGTGCTCGATCCAGCGGCGGCGCAGGCTTACGCCGATGTGGGCAAGCCTTTCGGCGACGGTAGCGCCGAGAGGTGGCTGCGCCAGCTGCTGCGGCCACGAGTATGGGCGGAGAACCCGCGCTGGGTCATGGCGATCGAGGATTGCCTCTCGACCGCCTCGATGCCCCAGCCCCTCCGCGCAGCATGCGAGGAACCGCCACCCGAAGCGTGCTATGTTTGGAATTAGTCGCCCGCCACTGCCGGATCGCGTGGAATGGATTCCAGATGAACCGCCAACCCTTCAAACAGCGCCGTCAGCGCCTTGTGGAGATGCCGCGCATCCATCCCGTCAAGATTGTCAATGACACACCCTCCGTCGCCGACCCTCCCGAGCACGCGCACCCGCTGACGGTTCCGCGAAATCCTCACCTCTCCACCGACGGCCCGAATGAGCGCGATCAACAAGGCGTTCGCTTCGTCCAGCGGCAGCGCGTCGTCGGTCTGGTCGGTTGCGAGCATCGCGGCGCAAGTATATCAGCCCGCGTCCACGCCGCCGAAATGATTCCGATATAATGGAGCTTCATGGCACGACGGAAGCCATCGCGGCCCAGTGAGGGCGAACTGGAAATCCTCGCGGTGCTGTGGGCCAAGGGCGGGCGGACGATTGCCCAGTTGCAGGAGGACCTCCCCGGCCCGCCCACCGTCAACAGCATCGGGACGCGACTGCGGATCATGGTGAGCAAGGGCCTGGTGCGTCGGACCACGCGGCGCCCCTTCGTGTTCCACGCCGCGATCAGCGAGGCCAAAGGAAAGCGAAAGCTGCTGCAGCAGCTGATCAATACCGTCTTCGGCGGATCGGCCAGCAATCTCTTTGCCCACATGCTCTCGCAGCGCCGCAAAGCTTCGCCGGAGGAACTGCGGGAGATCCGCAAGCACCTCGAAGAATTCGAAGAGAGATCGACCGATGATCCTGGTGGGAATGACCGCTGACCCGGTCAAGCTCTCACAACTCGCGTGGGCCCTGGCCCACCTCTTCTGGCAGGCGACCGCGGTGGCAGCCCTGCTTGCGCTGATCCTGCGATTCATGGATCCGCGCAAGCCGACGCGCCGCTACGCCGTTGCCTGTTTGGCGCTGGTACTGATCGCGGCCGCCCCAGCGGTCTCCCTGCTCTACCTCACCGCTTATGACAGCGGACCACTGGTCATCCCGTTCGATCCGTCGCTGGCCGCTCAACCGGGATGGCAGCGTCGCCTCGTTCGGCTGTCCGCCGCTCTTCAGCCGCAGCTGAAGTGGATCGTCCTGTGCTGGTGCGGCGGCGTGCTTCTACTTTCGCTCTGGCACATCGCCAGCTGGTTCACCTTCCGGCGGGGACTCCGCGCCCACACGTCTGAGCTCCGTCAGGAGTGGAACTGGGTATTCGATTTGGTCGACCGGCTGAAGATCCGGCGACCCGTGTCCTTCCTGGAATGCCGGCTGTTCGATGTGCCGGCGACAACGGGTTGGCTGCGGCCGCTGGTCCTGCTGCCCGCGACCGCTTTGGCGGCCCTGCGGGCCGATCACATCAAGGCAGTCATTGTCCACGAATTAGCTCACATCCGCCGCCACGATTACGTCGTGAACCTGCTTCAATCGGTCGTGGAGGGTCTTCTGTTTTTCCATCCCGCCGTCTGGTGGGTATCCGCGAAGGTGCGCCAGGAGCGCGAGAATTGTTGCGATGAGCTCGCGGCGGAAGCGACGGGCGACCGCGGCGGCTATGCGGCAGCATTGTTGGCGATGGAGGAACTGCGGCCGGACGTGCCGCTGCACGCGCTGGGCGCCAAGGGGGGCGCGGGCAGCCTGGTGAACCGCGTGGAGCGTCTGCTGCGTCCGCGGTCGACGCAGGGGGCACGACATCGGGGTCCGCTTGCCGCGCTGGCGACGGCGGCGGCGCTGCTCTGCCTGACATTGCCGCTCCTGAGCGCGACGTTGACGGGGGGACGATCGCGTGGACTCGGTGATGTGCGATCGTTGGGCGCGTTCATATACGACGTCGTGCAGGGCGGGCGCCCAAGTTCCGGTGCGGCGAATCAAACGGTACTGCTCGACGCGCTCGCGGCAACCATCCACCGAGACGGCGGCACATCAAACGACGCCGCAGCCACCGACCAGTTGGTGGATCAACTGCTCGGGTGCGGCTCGCCGTCGGCGCTGACCGAGCAGATCGTCCCGCGAATCGCGCCCGAGCGCCCCTATGCGTACGCGGGCGGCCCCGGTTGGCGATACGGCAGCAACTCGCAGCGCTTTCGGTTAATCGAGCGTCTCTGGAGAACGGCGCGGGGGCTGCGAACGTCCGCGCCCGAACGTGCCAGCGATTACGCGCGGGCGGCGCTGCTGCTGGGCGCGCAGGAAACCTACCTGTTCGGCGCCACCGCCGTGGTCTGGCTTATCGAGGAACCGGATTTTGCCACTGTCGCGCAGCTCGACCACGACCAGCTGCGACGGCTTCGCCGGCACGTCGCCGACCATCAAACCATTACGCGAGTTGCCGATGCATATCGGATCATGGTGCAGGACGTGTTGGAGGAGCTGAAAGTAGGCCCGGCTTCGGTACGCCGTTACCACGACGCGATTGATCTGCTGCGGACGATGGCTCCGCTGGCCGAGGGTCGAACCGATGTGGCGCTGAGGCTTGCCGCGCTAACGCGGGAGTTGGAGCTTTTTCGCCAACTGGATCCGATGTATTTCGATCAGGCAAAGACCACGTTGGCGCGGCTCGGAGAGCCGGAACTGACCAGGTGGATTACGGTGGGCCCCTCCACCTCGGATCAACCGACTACGCGGCGCGGCATGCGCAGGATCAGTCCGGAGGAACTGCAAAAGCGGTTGCGGTGAACTAGTGGACGGTCCTGGCCGCCAGGGCTTCCGCGGAAATGATGCTGATCCCCGGCGTCCTGATCTCCGCTTGCTCCGCGAATGCTTCTTCGATCCAGCGGTCGAATACCGGGTCCCCCACCTGAGGCTTCCATTGATTCGTGATGTCGCGCAGCCGCTGGGTGAGCGACGACGATCCGCTCGCGCGTGCGAGGTTCGCCAGACGCCAGACGAAGTTCGCCAGCCGCCACTGCACGTCGGGGCGGTGTGGCGCGACCCGCGCCATGGTGCTCAAGCTCGAGACCACCGCGTCGTACTGCTGTTCACCCAGACGCCCGCCGAAGTCGGTGAATACACGCTGCAACGCTGTCGCCGCCGTCATCACCGCCGCGGCAAAGACAGCCGAACGGCTCGACTCTGCCTGCGCAATCCCCGCCAGTTGACTCATGATCTTGGGTGGCCACCCGCTCAGCATCGCGAAATCCGCTTCCTCGAGGAGCCGCAACGCCGGAGCGGGTCCGGTGATAAACCGCTCCTGAACGGCGAGAAGCACGGCAGCGCGACTGTATCGCACCGCGTCGGGCGTCCCCCCCTGCGCCGCCCGGGCGGATGTGTACAACTCGTTGACGAGACGAACGCGCTCTCCGAAGCTTCCCCATCGCCAGTCGGACTCCTTCTGGTGGCGGTACGGGTGCAGCAGCGGCACGCGCGGCAGGATGTGGTTCAGCAGCGCCGCCGGTTCGTCACCGGCGTTCAACGTCTCCGCTAAGCTCGCGATCGCACCGCCGCGCAAGGCCCCGGTCTCGCCCGCAGCAAACACTGCGGCAAGTCGGCTCAGCAACGCCCCGCCGCCGGCGGCTCCAATGCCGGCAACACGATGAATGGACACAGCGAGCGATTCACCGGCAGGTGTTTGTTGGAGCGAAGTTGGCTGCTGGGGTGTCGTCACCGTTTCTCGTCTCCGCGCAGCGGGCCTGCGCTAAACGCAGCTGCACTCCATCGGCTCCAATGTCGTGCCCTTACACGGACCGGAGTCGATGATTAGTTCCTCGCAGTACCCGGGACAGTTCGTATAAACGATCTGACCCACGCGGTACGTCGTGCAGCCCGGCGGGACGTAGGTGACGATGTACTCGCAACGCATTGCTGTTGGACCTCCGCTACTCTATCAGCACCCGGAGATGACCAGTTCCGCATCCGGCGGATCGATCTCGACCTGCTGCCCCAGGTGACGATCCGCCGCGACCGCGGCAAACACTGCCGCGAGAAGCTCGGCGCGACTGTTCACGCCGAACGAGCGATACAACGCCTTGACGTAAACGTGCACGGTGTGCGGGCTGACGCCCAGCTTATACGCGACTTCCTTTTCCGCGTCCCCGCCCAGCAGCAGCTCCAGCGTCTGCAGCATGCGGGGCGAGAGGCGGCGCGGCGGCACCCACTCGCGTCCGCCGCCGCCGCCGTGTGCACTCGGAAAGGCTCCCGGAGAGAACATGGGAGCATATGAATACCAAATGATTGGTATTCGTCAACGAAATATTTCGTTTTGCATCGATGCGTGTCGCGATTCGTTCGATTTATCGGTGGCGAACAGGAATTCGTTACGACGACCGTTTCGACAGTGATCCATCCCGTTGACGCAGGCCCTTAAAGAGACGTCCCGCGAGCCGACGATCGCTGCTTGAACGGCCTAGAGTGGCCGGGGTGCTTCTCGAAATTCTTCGCGTACGCCGCCGCGATCTTCGGTTTGCGGTCGATGACCAGGAGGTTCTCAGCGTTCTCCGTCTCCGCCGCCTTCGTGAAGGTGAATGAGCCTGTGATGACCGTTGCGCCATACCCACTCCAGCAGCTCGTTGTCGTTTGCCCGTCGATGATCAGCAGGTTCCGCTCGACGACGGGCATTGTTCAAATTGGAGGCGCCGGCGTGGCGCTGGACAGGTTCTTGACCTGCTGCGCGGTGGGGACGCCATGCCCATTGCAGATACGCAGTGGCAGTCTTTAGACTGCTCCCGCCATTGACCCATCGCCGTCCTGAGATACAGGCAAGGCCCTTCGGGAGATCCGATGCCCCACACGAATCAAAGCCGCTCGGTCGCCATTGCTCTTGGATGGTCCAAGACCGCGCTGTTCACCCTCTGGGTATTTGCTTGCAGTGCACCAGCACAGCCTGTCCCCGATGCCAAGGCGACCGCCACCAGCGGCGTTTACAACGGCACCTACGCCGGCGAGCAAGGGCCGATCAAGTTTAAGCTTGCGGTCACACAGCAGGACAACGGAACCCTCGCCGGCACGTTCACTCTGTACCTACCGGACGGTGCTGACACGAAGGCTTACACCTGCGACATCAGGGGACGGTACATTCCGGCGAATCGTATGGTCCAAGTGTTGCGTGGCAAATGGGAAACGCCGCCGCCGGGTGGCGTGGACATGCTGGGAATGAACGGCGTCTTCGATCCTGGCGGTGCCAAGGGCGCCGGCCAGATCTCCGGCAGGATGCGCGCTCGTCCCGCCCCCGAGTTTCAGGCCATTCGAGACCCCGCCGAATCGGCCAAGATGGTGATCGCGAAAAAGGAGGCAGTACCTCCCGCATCTCCCGGCGCGCAGCCGGCGAGGTCGCCGAGCGACTCGAAACCGGCAGCGTCGCCGCCGTCCGCAACGGTTGCGGCGGCCGATGTCACCTCGCCCACCGCAATCAACGGCGTCTACACCGGCACCTACCAATGTGTCGATGGCGCTGTGAAGGCGAAGTTTATTCTAAAGTCAACGGCCGACGGAGCGCTCACGGGTTTGTTTACCTTCGATCTGCCCGCATGGGCCGGCGCGCGTCCCGCCACCTACAAGTTGACGGGTAAATACGTCGCGGGAAATCGTTGGCCGTTTCAATTCACAACCGTCGAGCCGTTGGGAGCCCCCGCGCCCGAAGCCTATGCGATGACGGGTGTGTTCGCTGCGTTTCGCCAGGGTGCGCTCGTGCAGGGACGCAATGGAATGGAGTACAGCCTCAATCCCGATCACATTTTCGGATCAACTCCGGGCAAAGCGAGCGTGAGCTTTGATGCCACGCGAGACAAGACCGAATCGGCCGACCTCGACAAGGTCATGGACGCACAAGCAAGCGCCGCCACCGCGGTGAGAACGACCGCGCCCGCCGCCGCGCCGGTCGCTCGGCTGCACTCCATCGAAGGAGTTTACAACGGCACCTTTGAACTCAGTCAGGGACCGCCGATCAAGTTCAAGCTCATCATCACGCAAACGGGCGGAGGAAAACTCGCCGGCGTCGCGACGGTTTATCTGCCAGCCAACTCCGGCGAAAAAGCCTACACGTACAGCGTCGACGGAGTGAACGACCCGGCGCATCACCTCTTCGAGCTGTACGCCCGCGACTGGAACACGGCTCCGCCCAAGGATTTTGAGAAGACCGGATTCAACGGGACGTTTGCTGCCGATGTCGCCCACAACGCGGCGCGCATTTTTGGCCCGGCGCGTTTCGGACCGAAGTTTCGAGCGACGTGGGACGCAACTGAATCCGCCGATATCAAGCTTGCCATCGCGACCCAGAAGGGCGTGAAGCTTCCGACGACTCAGGAGCTGGCTGCGCAGGCCGCGGCGCACGCCGCCGCGATGAAGGCTCACGACGAAACCGTGAAAAACGCCCCGCCAAAGCAACTTGCATCGAAGGATCTAGTTCGCAAATCCAAAGCGTATTGGGACGACTACCAGAACGACATGACGCGCGAAGTTTTCGACGGCGGTTTCGGCGCCGACATCGACGAAAACCTGATGTTCGAGGAGTTGTTCTGCTCGTACGTGGACATGTTTTCGGGAAGATGCGCCGCCAATCTTCCCGCCAAGCACGAGACGGTGACGGTCACGCGCTACCACGGCATGAAGGATGGCACTGGCCAGTGGAAGTCAGTGCCGGTGGAGTCGTGGACGGTTGAGGTGGATTCCCGGTTCGCTCCGAAGTATCGCGAGTTTGTGCATTCACTTGGCTCCTCAGGCCAGGGATTGCGCACCGCCCTCGCCGCTATGTCCAGCGGTCTGAGCCCGCGCGAATTGGCGAACGAAATGATGGCTCCGGCGCGCGATATGGATCGCTTCTTCGCCGACCATCCGGCCAATAGCGCCGCCATGCGCCAGTTGACCGAAAATTTCCTCCGCGGCGCCACCAAGCAGCCTTCGCTGCAACAGGCTGGCGAGAAGATCGAAGGCGCGGCCGCCGAGACCGACAAGGATCTTCCTCCCGGCCGCTTCGCGCGCTTCGTGGATGGCGCCAACGCGTTTTATCGCGATCCCGCCAACGCGAAGTACGCGGGCCACAACGATACCCAGTTTTGCCAAGCCTTAGCCATGAGGTATCAGTTCAAGATGACTAAGGAAGAGGAATACTATTACGCCAACGACTTCAAGGCCCGCTTTTTTGACCAGATCATGCAGCCACAGGATAGTGGCACGGACCCGGAATGGCCGCTGCTTCATCCCGTGGTCGAGGAGTGCATCACGAAATTCAGATAGAACGGACGGTTCGCAGCCGTTGCGGGCCATCTGCGCAAATCTTCGGCCGTCAGGGCGTCGCTACTTCAGCGCCGCGTTTAACACCGCCGCCAAGCGCACGCCAGCGCGTTCGATCTGCTCGACAACTGCCGCCCTTGACCGCTCCACGTAAGCCTTGCCCAGCGCCGGTGGAGGACCGTCCGCCGGCACATCATGGTACGCCACATCGACGGCTACGCGGTGGGTCTCGTTGGCCCAGCTCTCCGGCGTCCCCTTGGCCCACTCTTTCTGATTGCGTGGCGCGATCGTCGCGGCCAGCGCGTCCCCCACCTCAGCGATCTTCCGCCGCCCAACCACCTCGCGAACGAGCCACGTGTCCCACACCTTGTGTAGGTTTTGCGCCTCCCGCTGTCCCGGATACATCACAAGCCGCGTGTTCCCGCCCTTATCCTTGCCGCGCTCGGCGCAGTGCAGCGGCTGGTGGATGTCGCCGACCAGGTGCACGACCCACTTGAGCGCTTCCACGCGCTTCTCACGCGGCCCAGACTTGTCAGAGAGAATCTTGATCTGCGCGTTCAGCGCATCGATGACGTTGTCGCCGCCGCGGCCGTCCCGTTCGCGGTCGAATTTGCCGGCGGTGACCGGAATATCGACGTAATGCCACGGGGCGGTGTCCCGCTGCTCGCGTCGGATCTGGTCAGCCCAGCTGGCGACCTCAGCGTCAGAGATGTGAGCATCGGACGACGGGTTGTTCGGCGGCAGCGGCACCGACCGCCTCACCGGCGGGGCGAACGGCGACCGGTTCCTCCAGGAACTCGATCAGCCCGGCCCCTTCGGTATCGGCCGATTCTCTGCCGACACGATTACTGACTACGGCGTCGGCAGCGGATCCGACGTGAAGGTCAACTTCGCCAATGCTGACGCGATCAACGACATGAACATCTCCGGCTTTACACAAAACGTCTCGTTTGCCGCCGGAAATTGGTCGGATGATGAGATTCGCCAGGTGGACCTGGCGCTGGGGTTCATGCATCGCCTGCTCGATAGCCGCGTGCTGCTCCGTACCAGTTCCGGCGCGGAACTGACCTTTACGCGCGTCGGCACGCAGACCGAGGGGCCGGGGCTGGATGGCCTGAATGGCGGCGGCACCATACGGTTCATGGACACAACGTTTACCAGCGGCGAAGACGACGTCATGACCGTCGTGTTCCACGAGGTCGGCCACAACTGGGACGAGGAGAACGGGAAGTTCGAGCAGTGGAAGGCGCTCAGCGGCTGGACGCAGACCGACCCCCATGACAGCACGCGCTTCGTAAAGGGTGGCGACCAGGATACCAATTGGTGGCACCGCCGAACTGCGAACTTCGTGCAGAACGACAACTACGATCAGCAGAACCCGTACGAGGACTTCGCGTGTGCGTTCTCCGCGTACATGATGAACCGGGCGGGCAAGGTGTTCACCCGTGGTCCGGGGATCTCGGCGGCGCCGGACAAGGGGACGTTCATCGACAACTTCGTCAACGGGCTTGGTTCGTAACGGGAGCGCGGCCATGCCCCCGCGTGCCTGCATGCAGTATCATTGCGCGAAGCGCTCCGGAGCCAGCGGGCGCGCTGCGCGATGGGGCGCGCGGGACGGCCTTTTCACTGGCGTCGGCCGGACGCGGTCATTATCATTCGGCCTCGCTGGCGGGCAAAGCATTTCGCGTCGCGACAGGGCAACAGGCCAGCACGGGCACAGCGAATCGCAGACATCACGGCGTTGGCCAAAGCGCGGGAGGTCCGGGTGCGCAAGGTGTCACATCGAACCGCGGATGGAGCCGCGCAGCGGTCGCGGCACGCACGGCGTCGCAGCAGCGGGTTGCTCGGCGCGGCAATCGGCGCGGCCGCTGGCGCCGTCACGGTGGGCGCGGGCGGCGCCATCGGTGTCGTCGGCGTCTCGCGCGCCAGCGCGCAGACCGTCATCAACGGGAACGTCAACTTCACCTCCTTCACCGTCACCCCCGCCAATTCCTGCACCGTCAATCCTGGCGGGGCGCTCAACGTCGGGACCGGCGGACTTTTTTTCATCGGCAGCGGAACGGCGCTGCTGTCGCTCGTGTCCGATGCGTCCAATCCCGGGCGGCTGGTGCTGAGCGGCAATCTTTCCGCGACGATGAGCAGCGGCACCGCGACGATCTCTACCTCCGGAACCGCGGTGACGCCCGGCACCTTCGATCTCGCCGGCGCAGCCCGAACGTTCACGATTTCCGACAGCGCATCGACCGTCGACATGCTCATCTCCGCGCGCATCAGCGACGGCGCGGTGCGCAAGGCGGGCAGCGGCCTGCTGCGCTTGACCGGTTCCAACACGTACTCCGGGGGGACGATCGTCGCGGGAGGTACACTCGAAGCCCTGCCCGGAAAACTCGGCACCGGCAGGGTGACCCTCTCCGGTGCTACGTTGAACCTGCGGAGCAACGCGCCCGCGAGCGCGTACGACAATGAACTGGTGTCGGCCGGTGACAACGTCATCAGCATCGGCATCGACAGCGGAGTCGGTCCGGCCGGGACATTCCTGCTCGGACCCCTCTCCCTGGGCGACACCGACCTGCTAATCAGCGGATCTTCCGGAACAGCGCTGATCAACGGCGCGGTCACCGTCTCGAGCCCGAATGCCGCGCTGGCAAATTCCGTCAACACCGTTATGGCGCGGACGCTCGACGGGGCGGGCAATCTCACCAAGGCGGGCAGCGCGACGCTCACGCTCAGTGGGAGTGCCGCCAACACGCTCAGCGGCACGGCGGCCGTCACGGCCGGAACGCTGTTGCTGAACAAGTCCGCCGGTGTCGACGCCATCGCAAACGAACTCGCCGTGTCCGGTAGCGGCATCGCCCGCTGGTCCGCGTCCAATCAGGTCAACGACAACGCCACCCTGAGCGTCAGCGGTTCAGGGAGCTTGATCGATCTCAACGGGTTCAGCGATACCTTGGCGAACGTAAACATGACGGCCGGCACCATTGCCACCGGCGCCGGCTCGTTGAAGATTAACACGGCGGTCACATCCGGCGCCAACTCGACCAGCGCGACGTTCAGCGGCAACGTGCTTGTCGGCTCACCCAGTACGGAATTGAACATTGCCGACGGCACAGCGAAGAGCGACCTGGTGATTTCCGCCACCGTCGCTGGCTCCGGCGGGTTGCTCAAGACCGGCGCCGGCACGCTTGCCCTCACCGGGGACCTCACCTACACCGGCGCCACCAAGGTTTCCGAAGGCACGCTGACCATGGCCGGGTCGTACACCGCCGCCAATGTGTTCACCAACGCCACCGGCGAAGCCGATCTCATCGGTGATGCCATCGGCGTGCTGACGGTGACGGCATGGGATAGCAGCCGAGCCAGCGTCTCCCAGTCCGGATCCGTCGGAAGCGGCCTCAATCTCGTCTCCAACGACGCCGCCGCCATCTCCGTCGACGCCTCGCTCAGCGGCAACATCACCGCCACGGCGAACAGTTCAACTCCGATCGCCATCACTGGTGCGATCAGCGGCGCCGCCTCTGTCACCAAGCTCGGCACCGGCCTGATGACCTTGGGCGGCATCAACACCTACACCGGAGGGACCACCGTCTCCGCCGGGACCTTGAGCGGACCGGTCGCGAGCGTGCGCGGCAATATCTCTGTCGCGGCCGGCGCCGACCTGCAAATCGATCAACCCGCCGCCGGCTCGTTCAGCGGCTTGATCTCCGGCAGCGGTGATCTGTTGCTCAGCGGCGCCGGCGACGTGACCTTCATCTCCTCTCAGAAGCTCACCGGGTCCGTCTTTGTCAACGCCGGCACGATGTCGCTCACCAGCAAAGGCACGTTCACCTCCGCTGCCGCTCTGTTTATCGAGCCGGGCGCGCTGCTCGACGTCGACGATGTCAGCACCGCCACCACAAGCCGCGATCGCATCGGCGACGGCACTCTCGTCGTCATGGACGGGGGAACGTTCCGCTACGCAGCCAGCCCGACCCACGCCTCCTCCGAAGATGTCGGCCCACTGGTCCTGCGGCCGGGGCTTTCGACGATCATCGTGAACAAGGTGGGCTCCAATGCCGCCGACCTCACCTTCGCGGATCTGCTCCGCAGCACCGACGGCATGGTGAACTTCTCGCTCACCGGCCAGGTTCACATCACCGGTCAGCCCGCCGGCTTCATCGGCGCCTGGGCGCTGGTCGGGAACAGCGCGTTCGCGAAGTACGATACGTTTAAGGGCGTGGTGCCGCTGGCGACCGGCGACTACAGCACCTCCTTCGTCGCCAACACTCACGTGAAGCTGACGTCGACGCCGCCGCCGACGGGCAGCATCACTATCCGCACGCTGACGCTCGACACGTCCGCCAACTCCATCACGGTCACCCAGAACGCCGGCACGACGCTCACGCTCTCGCAGGGCGGATTGCTTAAAATCGGGAGCAAGAGCGGCACGATCGGCGGTGGAAATCTAACGTCCACCGCGGGGGAGTTGTTCCTCGCGTCCTACGGCGGCGGGAACCTCCGCATCGCTTCCGCCATCACGGGTACCACCGGCGTCGTCACCGCGACCGATGCCTCCATTTACCTGGGCAACGGCTCGGCCGATTCCAAAGCCAATACCTACACCGGCCTCACGTACGTTGAGTCGGGCAACCTCTACCTCGACAAGGCGGTCGGCGTCGACGCCATCCCCGGCGCGCTCACCATCGCCGGCGGAAACGTCATGCCCCTCCGCTCGGGGCAGATCGCCGACACCGCAGTGGTCACGTTGCGCAGCGGCTCGTTCTCGCTCAACGGCAACGATGACGCTTTCAAGAGATTGACCATTGCCGGTGGAACCTTCGCGACCGGCGCTGGAACCCTTACTCTTATCGATCCCACCGCAATCCCTATCACCCCTCGGCCCGCCCGAGCGACTGAAGTGCGGACCGTTGCTCCGGCGGCTCCGACTACATACAACTTTACCGTCAGCGACGGCACGACCACCGTCAATTCCGGCGGAAGGATCGACGCCGCGAACATGACGTTCGCCGGCGGCAAGATCATCATCGAGGCCGGGGGCGTTCTGAATGTGCTGGGTGTCAGCACCTTCGACACCGGCGACAACCGCTCGCTGGAGATTCAGGTCAAGCCCGGCGTCAATACCGGTGGCTCGCTGATCCTCGCCGGGGATGTCCAACTCGCTGGCAACGGCACCACCTATCTGACCGGCAGCACCGATTCGACCAACACCGCCATTGGCACCGTCGATCTCGCCGGCGCCACGACCACCAGGGACTTTTACGTCAACGAGCGCGCCAACTTCGTCATCTCAGCCAAGGTGACCAACGGCGCCCTTAGGAAATCCGGCGCCGGCACATTGCAATTGCTCGCTTCGAACAATTACGAGGGCGGGACAACACTCTCTGACGGCGTCGTCGAGGCCGGCAACAGCATCGCTCTGGCGAGTGGTCCCCTGAATTTCGCCGGCGGTAAGCTGACGCTCGACTTCAGCTCCGCTAGTCTCAAGAACGTCATCACGACGACGCAGAACGCCGACGTTGACATTACGACGCCGTCCACAGTGACCGGCGGCGTCGTCACATTTAACCAAACGGCATCGCTCGCTGACGCGCTCCGCGCCCACGGCGCAAGTACCATCGCCTTCACCAAGACTACCACGCTCACCCGGAGCGTCACCGTTGAGAACTACTCGGACGTCAGTTTCAGCGGCGGCGTCCACGCCACCGCGCCGAGCCTCACCCTCACCAAGACGGGTGGGGGTGTTCTCACGATCGCTGGTAGCACCGCGACCGACTACACCGGCAAAACCACCGTCAGCGCGGGCCGGCTCGACCTGGCCAAGACCGCGGACTTCGTCGCCATCGCTGGCGATCTCCAAATCAACGGGTCCGGCGTCGTCCGACTGTTCCGCGCCGGTTCCATCACCAGTCAGGCCACCGTCACGCTCAGCACCAACTCCAGCGGGCGGCCGACGCTTGATCTCAACGGCTTTAGCAACACGCTCGCAAGCCTCAATTACATCGGCGGCACCGTCAACACCGGCGCCGGGAAGCTGACACTGACCGGAGCCGTCACCTCCTATGCCAGCTCCGCCAGCGCTATTTTGAGCGGCAATCTCGACCTTGCTAGCGCGGGCCTGTTCGACGTCGCCGACGACGGCCGCGCCAACATCGATTTCGAATGCCCCGCGACCATTTCCGGCGGGGCGGGGTTCACCAAAAGCGGGTTGGGCACGTTGCGACTGAGCGGCGCCAATTCCAATCTGCGAGGGGGCATCACCGTTTCCGGTGGAGTGCTCGAAGTCGCATCCCCGATAGCGCTGGGGTCCGTCACCGACATCACCCTTTCCGGCGGCACGCTGCGCTTCAACGGCATCGCCACTACTCCGGTCAAGCTCCCCTCGATCCCCACCTCCGCTATCGACACCGCCGGCCTCGATGCCGTGCTTCCCAGCATCTCGGGAATTGGTAGCTTCACCAAGCAGTCCGCCGGGACGCTCAGCGCCAACTCTTTCAGCGTTGGAACACTCAGCGTCAACGCCGGCACCTTCCGCGTAGCCGGAAGCGCATCGATCAATCGCGCGAAATCAGTTAACGTGCTAACGGGCGCGCGCCTCGACGTCGGCTCGTCCTCGCTGATCATCAGCGGCACGCCCGTCGGGTCCTGGAACGGTCAGACCTACACCGGCATCACGGGGTTGATCCAGTCCGGCCGCAACGGCGGAGCTTGGGACGGCGCCACCGGCATGGTTACGTCGCAGGCACTCGCCACCACCGGCCTGACCAGCATCGGCGTTGCCAGCGTCGCTCAGGTCAAAGGTATCGCTCCCAATGCCACCGCGATCTGGAACGGGCAAACCGTGACCGGCTCCGACACGCTCGTGATGTATACCTACGGCGGTGACGCCAACCTCGACGGCAAGATCGACGTGCTGGACTACGGACGGATCGATCTGAACGTCCCGCTGGGCGTGAGCGGCTGGTTCAACGGCGACTTCAACTACGACGGGAAGATCGATGTGCTCGACTACGGCATCATCGACTTCAACATCGGTATCCAAGGCTCGCCATTTGCGACGGCGCCAGATGTGAATTTCATGCTCGCCACGACTCCCGTTCCCGAGCCGACCGCGCCGGCTCTGCTGATTGCGTCGACCGCGTCGATCTGCCTCCGGCGGCGCAGACTTGTGCAGCGCTCGTAGCCATTACGACGCCTTCCGCCGCTTCGCCGGCTTCTCCGTCCGTGCGCGCTTCAGGCTCTGCTCCAGCGCGTCCATCAGGTTGATCACGCGATCGCCCGCCGGCTCGTGCCGCGACTCGACGGTCTGCTGGCCCTTCACCTTCGCCTCAATGACTTCCAGCAGTCGGTCTGCGTAGCCGTCACGGTACTGGCCCAGCTCGGGATCTTCGATGGTCATCGCTTCGGTCAGCAGCTTGGCCATCTTCAACTCGTTCGCCTGGAGCACGACGCGCGGCGCTGCGTCGGTAAACTCGCTCCGATCCTTCAACTCGTGGGCGTACGCCAGCAGCGACAGCATCAGCACGTTCTCCATCGGGCGGATGATCGCCACGTATTCCCGGCTCTGGAACACGATGCGCGCCAGCGCGTGCCGTTTGGCATCCACCATCGCCTGCCGCAACAGTGCGTAAGGCTTACGCCCGACCTCTCCATCCGGCAACAGGTAGTAGTGGCCATCGGTGTAGTGGCACAGGTCGACGCAGTCGGGCTTGATGAACCCGGCGATCGTTACCGCCCTTTCCTGCTTGGGCTTCGCCGCCCGCTTCTCGGCATCGTCGACGATCACGTACTGGTCCTTGGCGAACTGGTAGCCGCTGACGATTTCATGCTGCTCGACGTCCCCGTGCACCGGACAGGTCTTGCGGTGGCGGATGCGCTGGCCGCAGTCCTTGTGAAGCTGGTTGAGCGCGACGCCGACCTGACCCACCGTGGCGGTGTAGATGCCGACCGGAATCGTGACCAGGTTGAATTTGATGAAGCCCTTGAGGACTGCACGCGAAGACATAGGCGAGCCTTGCGGGCGCTTGTCCCGCGGCGGGCCTTCCGTGGCAAGATGTTGATGGATGCCCTAACCCGTGGGCGGCACCGGCTTCCACTGATCCGGCGGAGGCGTCTGTTGCCTCACACAGAAGTACGTCGCTGGCGGGCCTGGGTTTGGTCAAATCCCATCGCCTAGCCACTGCTCCGTCTGGTCCTGCTCAAACCGCCCGCCGCCGCGCCCACAGGTGGCGTAGAACGTGTGGATCATCAGCGAACCCAGCGATTGCCGAGCCTTGTCCAGCACAAGCATGTAGTTGTCATCGGGGCGGAGGCCCAGCGATTGCAGCCGGCGGTGGACGGCGTGGAAAAACTGGACGCGCGCCGCCATGGCGGAGTTGAGATTCTGCCACTGCTCAGGCGTTGGGCCGGGCATAACCGCTGAAGATAGCGGTCGTGTCGTCAGACGAGGAGAGGTGGGGTTACACGGTACGTTTGTCTGACAACTAACGGCTCAACGACGGAACCGATTCGCCGCAATGTCGCGTACCGGATGCGTCACACTGCAGCACTCAGATTTCCTGGGGTGCGATACGTGGCAGAAGTGTCCGCCACGCGACGACGCTCGCGTCGTAGCGCGAGACGTTACCGGAGGCTGTTGTTCAAATTGCTGATGCGAGCGTTGTAGTTGACCGTCGACGTGAGCGAGTCCAAGTCGCGTGCCAGGGCCCGGGCAGTATCGTTGGCAACGGCAGCGTTGTAGTTCACAGTGCGCTTTAAGCTATCGAGGGCGGATTGCGTAGCTTCAACCTTGGCTTCGAGAGCATGTAAAGCAGTGGCACACTGATCGACCTGCTGGGCAAGTGACGAAGTGCCATCCGATTTTCGACTGACCGAGTCAGCAAGCGCTCGCGCGCTCGCGGCATTCCTACTTGCTGCGTCGGTCGACGCGCGCAACGCCTCCGTTCCGTTTTTCACGTCCGACGCCACGCTTCCGACCGTTCTTTGAATCGCATTCATTTCCTCCGCTTGGCGATCGAGTTGCTGTTGCGCGTCCGCCAGGCGTTTTTGCAGCGGTCGCACCGTCGTCAAGTAAAAGACAAATACGACAATAAACACGACCGCGAACGTTGCCAGAACATGCAATCCAGCGGGGGAACCGCGGCGTGGCTGGTGCGAATCAGGAGCTTTCGCGCGCTGTTTGGCTTCCTCCGCTGCCCGTGCCGCGGCCGCTAAGCGCTCGGCTCGTTGCGCTTCCCGCGCCCGCGCCTGTTCCTGCTCGTGTTCGCGCCGCTCCCGCTCTGCTTCTAGCTTAAGTTCCCTTTGGCGCTGGGCGGCAGCCAACTCTCGTTTCGACTTCTCTAGCTCCCGAACCCCGGGCGTTTCGATCGTTCCGCCGCACGACGGACAGGCGAACCGTTGTCCGGCTTCCTCCAGCGGCGATGTCAGACCGGATTGACAGTGCGGGCATTCGAATGAAACGGTGCTCTTGCCGCCGGCTGTGGCCTTCACGTGATATTTCATGCTCCCCTTTCGCTGGAACAGGAGAGCGGACGTTACCGCGCCGCCATTGAGAACCGCAAAAACATCGTGCTAATTGCGGCGAGGCGGTGTCGAAACTGCCCACAAAGACGATGCACGCGCGCGGCTCACATTCCCGATGGATGTCGACGTCCCGCACTCGGGGCAACGGTTCGGCGTTGCGCGCAGGTCATAGCCGCACGTTAAGCAAACGCGCGCGCCCAGAGGGAATAGCGAGCGTCGCCGTCGCGACGTAAGCACCAGCGCCACCGGTGGGACGCCCGTCGCTAATGCCCATGCTCACCAAGGTACGGTCACGTCATAACTGCGTCCGACGACGTAGGCGGATTGCTCGTAGCTCAAGCCGGCGAAATGCACCGCGATCTCATCTCGGCCCAGCCCCCCTGTACTGGTGCCGACGGCATAGAGGTCGAACGCGCCGCGATCGCAGGCAATGACGAGCAGAACGTCGGTGCCGGAGTGACTCCAAACTTCGACACGTCTGCCGCGATTCCAGAGCAGCAGCGCGCAGCCAACGAAGCAAAGCAGCGAGGAGAGCACCGCGACTGCCCTACCAATCCGCACCACCGTATGGGTTTTGGTCATCCGCATACCACGTCCCGGTGGGGGTTGATATTCCGGGCGGGGTGACGTTCGCGTCAAACTTCCGACGGCACCCACGACGTCAGAAATGCCTAGCGCCTCCGCTAGGAGCTTCGCCGCCCGGAACTGCTGGGGCGGCCCGTCGCCATCATTGCAGCGAGCGACGTCTACCTCCGCGGTGCCGATCCGCACTTGCGCCGTTCAGGTTGCACAGGAACAAGCGAGCGATAGAGTCTGTCGCCCTACGGCTTGCCGCGCTGCGACGTTCGGTGCGTCTTCAGCGCTGATTACCTGAATCTCCTCGCTCGGCTTTGAGCTCAGCGATCAGCCGCTCCAATTCGCTCCGTCTCTTCTTTGCGGTCTCCAGATTGACGGTATCAAACAGGGCTTGCGACTTCCTGGACCATCCGGACGAACCCTCTGCGCCCGGGCTTGTCGTGGCACTGCTGCTGGTGGTTTGTGCCGCCTGCTTCTGGAGGTGTTCGATCCTTTGGATGGTCTTGGCCATTTCCAGCTCAGCCGCAGCGAGGTCGCGCGGTATCTGTCGTTGGCGGTCACTGGGCGATGAATCACGAGGTCGGCCGCCGTCATTCATAAAATGGACGCCGACGAGAAACGCTCCGACCCCCAACAGCATGAGGAGGACGGGGAGGACGTGTTCGCGAGCGGGTTGGGGAGGTGAGCGGCGAAGCGATGCGCGACTTGGAGGATGGACGTCCCCGATTGCGCCTTGCGGCACAGCTATGTCCGGCGATTCCACCGGTCGAAATTCAACGGGAATCCGCGAAGCGAAGCCCTCGACTAGCTTCATGAATCCCGGGAGCTCGCCAGCAGAGAATACGCCGATTCGCGGCAGGACGATACTGTCGCCTTGCAAGTACCAGCAATGATCCGGGACGGCCAAGAGATACTCGACTAAAGCAAGGTCCAGAAGACGGCGTGCCGCTTTCTGGTTACCACAGCTCAGGCGGTAGCGTCGGTCGAACGCTTCGTGACCGATCTGCACGTCGCAAAGCCCGACGACATCCAGAACACGGTGTAGGAAGTTTTCTGGACGTATCCGGATCGGCGGCAATCTAGCCCCGGGAATCCGAGCCAATATGACCCCGCGGCGCGAGTATTCCGACAGCTTGCGATAACCGCGCAGCCGGCGGTGATCGAAGATTTCCCAGTCGATCCCGCTCTCACGCCCATGGATCAGATTCACGTTGAAGCTGCGGTGCACCAATATCGGAGCGAGTGCTTCGTAGCGGCGCAGGTGGTCTTGCGGTGGTTCGGGTAGCAGTTCGAATCCATGCGTGACTGCAAAGTCGTGGAGCGCAAGCGTTCGCCTACGGTTCCCCCGAACAATTAGAAGCATCGCTACGGCGGCCAGGACTGCCACAGCCGGCAGCACGAAGACGACCACCGCGTACATGACCTGAAGCGTCGTGTTCATTCAGCGCGGTCTCCGCGTTCGCAGATCACTTAAATTGCGAAGGGGCAAACCACTTTTTCACAGCGCTCTGAGCCGTTTTTCCCTGCACGGAATAGCCGCGATCGGACGGACCGCCCTCACCTGGTGGTAGCCACTCGAACACGATTCTTCCGGCCACGCGGTCGCTGTCATGCCAAGCGTGAAAGAACCCCTCAAAAAGGCGGGCTTGCAGCGCTAGATCGATTGGCAAGTCATCCCGCGTATAGTCCCACGGTTCGTCAGCGGCATTCGATACTGAGTGATATGCGACTTCACTGAACAGCAGCGGGCGGTCCGCCTTTTTGGAAAACTCTTCCACCTTCTGCCGAATGGGCTTCCAAGCCTCCTCCAGCGCTTCGGGCGTAGTTCCCTTACTAAAGGCCCAGTAGCTGTTCATCGCGAGGAGATCGAGCTTCGACCAAAATGGAACTGCCTCAAAGTTGTCCCAATTGCACGAATAGGTCAGGCTCCCGCGAAACCTTGAACGCACCGTTGCTATGAGCTTTTCCCATTTGTCGGCGTGTTTCTGCGCGGATATGAGTTCGGCGCCGACGTACGCCAGGTCCGCCTTCGCATCTTGCGCAGTGTCGATGATTTGAACGATCGCTTCGCCGTACGACTTGAACCAGTTTTCCCAGGACGCGGGGTGAATGTTGCCCCGCCACTCACGGTCCTCCGGAACCAGCAGCAACAGGACCGGCATGACAGCGGTGCGAAGGCCGCGGGCGCGCGCGTGCGCGATCAGCGCTGCCAACTGGGTCATGCTTGGTGTGCGCTGCGCGTGCAGCTGAACGGTTTCGCTGCTACCGTTTTCCTGCCAGATCGGCACCATGAACTGAACAGTGTCGACGCCAAAAGCCGCGATCTCGTCGACTGCCTGTTTATATCGATCCAGCCAGTCGACCCGGTGGAGTTGGATCGTGAAACCGTTCATCGCAACGCGCGTGGCGGGTTGGTCGTTTCGGGTTGTCCCGGACGTGGCTGCTGTGTGCTCTGCGCCGGCCGCGAGTCTCCCAAGACTGATGATCAGAAGCGTAGCTAGAAGCAGGTAGCGAATCATTGGATTTCTTCCCCATTCGGTGGAACTGGATCCGGCTTCCTTCGCAATCAACGCTTCGCTTTTTGCCGCCACATTTCCGCAGCCTGCGCGTTCTGAGTTACGCCCGTACCTTTCTCGTACATCGAAGCGACAGTCGCCATCGCCGCCGGATCTCCCTTCTCGGCCGCCTTGAGTTCCCATGTGAATGCCGCCGCCTCGTCCTTGGCAACTCCTCCCGTTCCGCTGCGGTAATAGTGAGCGAGGACGCGCATGGCGTCAGTTCGTCCCAGCTCGGCGGCCTTGCGTGCCCAGGTAGCCGCGTCGCCGGGGTTGCGGGACAGCCGTGGGATGCGGAAATATAGAGCGCTGAGGCGGAGCATCATGTCGGCGTCATCGGCCTGGGCGCGCTTCAGGTATTCCGCTTCCGCCTGGCGGAACAGTCGTTGCGCTTCGGCTGGGTCCGCAACGACTCCGCGTCCCGCCTCATGCGCCAATCCAAGCGCCTCCGCTGCGATCAATTCTCCGGAATCCAGGGCCTTGCGGAAGAGCGCGACGGCTTGGGCTTGGTCCTGAGTTACACCTTGACCATACATCAGCATTTGCCCAAAGTTGACCATTCCCTTGGGATCCCCGGCATCCGCGCACTTTCGATACCAGTCGGCCGCTTGCTTCGCGTCAGCCGCCACGCCGCCGCGGCCCGTGCGGTAGAAATTCCCCACGTTTTTCATCGCCGTGGTATTCCCTGCTTCAGCCGACCGTTGATACCAGTGGAACGCCTCCTTCTGGTCCATCTTCGTACCCCATCCATACTCCAGAGCTTCGCCGAGCGCGAGCATGGCCTTGGAATCACCGCTTGCTGCTGATGCACGAAGCGCTTGGACATCCGGCAGGGCGGCTTGCGCTGCGGTCCCCATCATCAGGAGCAAACAAAGAACGACTTTGCCACTCACGTTCATGAAATGACCTCTTTTGCCGGCGCGGTGGCCCGATCAGTTCAGCCTGCGTCGCTTGCGCACGAATGTGATCAGTACAACCACTATCGCAAGGATGGTGGTCGCGATAAGTGTCACGCGGATTAATGGTGCGCGTTGCGTTGACGCGCCACTGGACGTACCCGGTGTCGCAAGAGGCGCCGAAACCAAGGGACCGGCGGACGCGGCCGAATCCGTCGGCGGTGGAAGCTGAAAATTGGGGAGCGACGCTGGCACGTGCATCTCGTGCATCATGCCGCCGATCAGTTCGTTGCCGACGTAACCCTCGACTGCCCAACGCGCAACCATATTGTCCCCCACGTATCCAACGGGCTGAACGATCGACGCGACTTTGAGCTGACCTTTGGCCGGAAGGGTCACACTGTACCGTGCACCTGGCTCGATCGCGTGCACGCGACTTCCTTCGCCATTGTTCGGCCGCTCTTCAGCGTCTAGTACCGCAAGTCGCCACGTGGGAGGCACCGCGGCGCGGCGGACTACCAAGTTAATCGTCGCCGTCTCGTCCTTGGGATTGAAAACGGTAAACTCGTGCGCGCCGTCTTGGAGAACCTGACCTGGCGAGGACTTTGCAAACGCCTTAAGAACAGCCGCCCCTTTGCGCCTGGCCTGCGCGAACGAGGACATTACTTCGATCGCCGACATTCCGACCTTATCTGGTGCGATCTTCAGCAACGCCTCTCGCAACGCTTGGATCTCGGCGTCTGAGCGCCCCGAGGCGCGCAGCAGACGTTGGTGTTCGGCTGAAAGACCAGAGTCGCGGATCTTATCCAAAGTAGCCGCCTGCGCTGGCGCCGACCTCCGCGCAGCGTAAGAACGTGACGTCCAGCCTGCGGCGATGCGTTCGTCAGCTTCCGCGCTGGCGAGCAACGCCGCCGCAGCTCGCTCCGACAATCTCTGTGCGGCGGCGAACTGTTTCGCCGCCCAGTCGGTCTCCCGGTCCGCCTGTCCGCCGAGAAAGCGCCCGTACGACAACCACGCCGCTTCCAGCAGTTCCCCCAATTGCGCATCCGGCGACGGCGACGCGAACAGTGTGTAGTCCGATCGCGGCCCGGCGGAGAATACGTCGCCGACACGTGCCTGTTGCGCATTCAACAAGGACCCGCGCCGGTCGAGAGTGGCCAACAGCTTTTCCCTTTCTGATGGGCTTGAAGATGAGAAATCCGAAGCCAGGTCGAGGATAATTGGTAGTATCGTGCGCTCGGTGATTTGCGCACCCGCAGTCGGCTGCGTCGCCGGCAGCGGTGTCTCACCTGCGCGCGAATCCTCCGACGCAAACCCGCACGCAATCGCGAAAATGAACGAGATCACAGTCACGGTGAGGGAACGTGAGCGCCGCCGTCCACACGTTTCGGGGAGAAACGTCATTCCTGCGGCCCTCTCTATTCGCCTACGTAGTCGACCCCATCCAACTGCCGAAATCTAGGGCCTGTCGCCTTCTCACCGGGAGTGATTTGATCGCCGATGCGCGGCGCAGGCACGACCCCACTAGCGTGAACAACGGTCTTTGTGTAATCGCCAGAGTTCGCTCTCACGTTGAGGTTAAAGTCGAGGATCTTGTGAGGGTCTGACGACGCCTCCGGACCGATGTCGAACGACACGTCCGCTCCACCGACCTTCTTGTCACCGATCTTCACCTCGAGAAACTCTCCCCCGACACGCACCCGCCCGGTTCGCGGATCGAAGTTAAAAGGCCCCCATGACGTTCCTCGCTTGTACAGGTCTTTTGCCTGGTCGGTGACCCAATTAGCAATCACTTCGCCGACGTTCCGCTGCTGGGTTTCCATCGGGCGATGACCTTCAGGATCGACCTGCGCAGGTGTTTGTTGCGCCTGAAGCGCGAGTAGCGCAGCGAGTGGGTCGCTGCTGGCCAAGGCGCCGCGTTCGCGGTCGCCCGCGCGTTCATCGACTGTCTTGCCCCAGAGTGTCAGGCGGAAACAGACATGAGGTGATTCGGCAGCAAAGGTGAACGTCGTGTCCACGTTGGCCCGCTCCCCGGGGGCGAGCACTTGCGCCGGCGATCGACCGCAGGGGTTCCAGACGAAGGCCCCGATGTTGGGCGCCGTCGTTTCCACGACGACGTAAACGCTGGCGCGCTTGCCCGTGCGGTTAGTGAGCGGCATGGAGACCGTAACGGGCTTTCCGACGACCATCGGTTTCGGACTTACCTTGAAATCCTCATCGAAATAGGGGGTCGATGCCCACGGGAAGAATTGTGGAAGCGCGCCGCTGGGGTTGTACGTGTAGCAAACCTGTGGCACGCCAACGAAATCCGTCATGTCAAAGGCGTGGAGTTGGAGATTTCCAACGCCGTAAGTCGGCTTGAGCGTCGCTACGACCTCGCCGTTCTGATCTGTCGGCTCGGCGGCCTGGTCTAAGGTCGCCTTGTTGTAATCGGAGCTCTGCCAGATGAAGACCTTCTTTCCTGCAACGCCACGACCGTTGCTGTCGGCGAGCCGCACGGTCACTTTCGCGTCCGGCGCACCCTGGACGACGTACAGACGATCGCAGCGAATTGTGCAATGTGCCGAGCTGACCGGCGGCATCTCCATTTCGTCACGGAACTCGTCCGGCAACTCAGGGAATAGTGCTTCGCTGGGGACTAATTGGAGCAGCGACTTTCCCCCGGGGCCCTTAGGCGAATCTGGCGTCATCCAGTAAAGCGTCAACCGCGGCGGCTCACCGACATCTTCGTACCGATATAAAGAGACCTCGATTGGAAAGACGCGGGGACGAGAGATCGTGATCGGCAGCGAGTACTGACCGATTTCGGGTCTGTAAGGGTCGCGCGCACCGTGGTCGGGAGGGTATTCGAAATGTTCCGACGGAATGAACCCGCCGTACATTCCGTTCAACGCCACACGCGCCGAATTGATCGTTACTCCGGAAGACCGCATCGACGCGGTCGCCAGGTAATATGTGCCTGCTTTGGGGAAGCGGATGTAGCCGTTCCACACGCATGCCGCGTTAGTTATGGCGTCGAACTTGGCACCCTTGGCGCCGCCGAAAGAGATCTGCGGATCGATTCGCGCGAACGACCGCCGTTCGGGGTGAAGGACTTGCGGAACGGAGAAGCTGTCCAGTTCAAAAATCGCCCAGTCGTAGTGGCCCGCCTGTTCACGCTGACGCGGATACACGGACAACTTTAAGCCGTGCACCGGTTGGGAGGGACTGGTCGTCGGCGAGCCTGCAGTCGCGAGTGCCGTTGCTGGCAGTGTCTGCGCCAGTGCCGGTGTGACGACTAAAGTGTGGACTGACGGGAATAGGAGCACCATCGCTGCAACGACGAGCGTGCCTCGCATCCACTCCCTCGCTTTCGAACTTTATGGGTCGAATTAGGCTAAGGGACCCTGACCCGAGGCCTTCCTTCGACAGCCAGATTTCGCGGTGCAGCTGATCCGCTCGGATATGCGTCTGCCACACGTTACCAAATCGCGATGGTGCAGGTCAAAAATATGCTCGGACCCGCTTGGGAAGATCAGCGTACGTTTGCACGCTGCGTTGTGAGACAGGGTTTGCAGGGCAGTCACCACCGATCCCGGCCGTGATTTAGCCACTCTTTCGGATCAACGGAGTCGGAATGCGAAATGCGCGGCGACGACGTCGACCGCATCTCGACGGGTTTCTCGTCCACCAAGCGCACCCCGCACCCGTGCCCGGCAGCGCAGGCGTTGTACAGGGCATCGAACCAGTGATTCGCCCGACGCACCAGCTCCCACTTCACAACCACGCCCTTACCCGCGATGAACTCCTCGGTCTTCGTTTCGGCTGTGAGATGTTTGGCCAGCGACAGGTGCTCGTTGGGCTGCGCCCGAAACAGCGTCAACGCCCCCGGCTTGCCCACCGGCGTCGTCAACCGCTGGTGCACCCAGGTCTTCCAGTGGTCGGCATCGGTCTCGATGAGGTGCAGCCGCTCGGCCGGCAGCCAGGCCGCCTGGTAACCCTCGCCGACCAGCTGCACGGTTGCGCCGGTTTGTTTCCGTCGCGCGTAGTACTCGCCGCGGTACTGCTGCCCCGCTCCTCGACCCACCGCCGGACGGAAGCGCTCACCGCTGCCGCGACAGAACTCGAAAATGACGGGCGTCAGGAAGCCCGCGTCGATCCACACCTGCGCGGGCTGCATCCGCTGCTGGCCGGCGGGTTCGCCGACGGGCCAGCCTTCCATGAAGATTTCCTTCAGTTCCCTCAGCGTTACGAGGATGGCCTGCTCCAGGGCCATCGACTCACTGGGGACCTCCACACGGTCGTAAGCGAAGATGTGGCCAACGGTCGGGTTGGGAGCCCAGGCGACCGCAGCCCAGTGGATGAGGAACTTCCCAATGTCCACGCCGATCGTGACGTGTGCCGTCACGTGCGGCACGACCCCGCGCGGCAGGTCGATCATCCGCGCCGTAAGCTCGTTCTCATTCAGGTTTGTCTGGGCCAGCTTCGCCGGCGCCACCGGCCGGCACCACACGAACTGCAACATCTCCCGCTCGGCCGTCTCCTCGTTGGCGGCGTGGGATGCGCGCCACTCGTCGGCTGCCAGGTCACCGGCGCTGAGGAACAGGTTGTTCACCGCCGACCAGCGGAACCCCAGCGTGTCCGTCTGCGGGGGGTCTCCGTTGATCACTCCCGCGGCGTCGATCGTTTGGCCTTCGTGGAGCAACCGGGCGGCGGCGTTCGCGGCGACCCTCTGCTCGTTGCTCCAGATCCCGCCGCAGGCCGGACAGGAGAACGCCCCGGCGCTTCTCGCCTTCGCCTGGTTCTCCGCCCCCTGCCACCCCGTCAGGTGCTCGCGCTCCGGGCTGACCCAGGCATCGCACTCCGGGCACGGGATGACGATGCGGCTCTGCGTCCCCTTGGTGTACTCCTGCCACGTGCGGCCGTCTTCGGTGCTGACGGTGCACTCGAGATAAACGCGCTTCCGCGACCCGTACGCTCGCGTCCGCGCTTCCAGCTGCGTGATCTTGTCGCTCTCGCGGCTGGTCATCCCCGGCTTGTCCATCCCATCGGTCTCGGTGATGACCACGACGCGGGAGGTGAAGCCGGCGCGACTCTTGTCGCCGCCACCGCCGCTCATGAACTTTAATGTCGGGCCGCTGCGGAGCTGCAACGATTCGACCCGACCGCCCCGGCTGCCGCCGCCCGCGCTGGGAAGCAGGTCGCGGAAGCGGGACTGCTCGATCACCGGCAGCAGGTCCTCGCGCCACTTATCGGCCGCCATGTCCATGTCCGGCAGGCCCAGGATGACGGTCTCGCCGATCTCGAAGAGGTGGTAAACCACCGGAATGACAAAGGCCGCCAACGTCTTACCCGATTGCGTTGGCCCAGTGGCGACGAACCGGTTCCACCGCCCGGAATCGATCGCGTCGAACCAAAGCCCCGTGTAGGGCTGCCGATCGCAGCGGAAGCGGCGCCCTTCGTAGGGCCCCGACGGGATGACGATCTCCTCCTCCGCGAAGCGCCGCATCGAGCGCAGGCGCCGCGGACGGCACTGGTCCAGGAACCAGTGCAGGTCCTGGCGGAGCGGATGATTAGCTGACATCGCCGTTGCGATCGGCGGGATCGTTGCTGCTCGTGCTGGTGCCACCATCGGCTGGATCTCCAAAGGTGCGATCGATCTCGCGCTTGGCGTCGTTCAGCGCTTCGAACAGGATCTCGGCTGCCGCCGGTCCGTACTGTCGCTGCAGCGTCTCCCCCGCCGTGCGCAGGACCGCCCCCGCCTGCCCCAGGCACTGGCGGGCCGCCTCGCGGGGTATGAGCTGTCCTTCGCGCTCTAGGCGGTCCAGCCGCGCCAGCGCTGCCTTCTCGACCCGGTAGGCTTCCAGCGCCGGGCTGTTCCCGCCCCCGCCGGCCAGCAGGGCTTCGTCCTCATCCTCGTCGCGCGCCAGCTTGCGGGAGTTGTCGGCCAGGAAGCGGTACAGGCCCGGAACCAGCTTCGTCAGGTCGATCGTCGGCCCCCCCATCGGCAGCCCGTAGCGCTCCGCCTGCTCGTTGATCTGCTTCGTCTGCTTGCCGCTCAGCAGCCTCCAGTCCTTCTGCGGGATCGAGCGGTAGATCGCCCAGCGCTTCTTCTCGTCACGCTGCTTCTCGTAGCGACGCAGCGCCGCCTGCTCCTCGCGCGAGAGCTTCTCCCCCTTGGCCATCTTGCGCACGCCGCTCGCCAGCAGCGGCTGATCCGCGGCGGATACCGGGACGTCGCCGAACCCGCCGCCGGCGGCGACGGGCGGCGTCTGGGGCAGCGCGTGCCCGGGCTGGGCCGTCCCCCCGGGGGACGGGGCGTCGGACTTGCGGGAACGTTTGCCACGGCCAGGTTGGTACAACTTACTTACTCGCCAGATTCACCGTATTGCCCGTACAAGTTCCGGCCGGCGTTGATCCGCATCAAGCCGGCCGGTACGCCAAAAGGAACCAGGCCAACCGGTCACCGGTGACGACGTTGCGTGTCGCTCCGCCATTCCAGCACGACTAATTGCATCTAGTATATGACGCAATGCACGTTGCGTCGTGGCCTTCACGCGGTAGCAGCGCGAATAGAAAAGCGTCGCGCGATTGGACTTGATGACACGCCGAACGCATGGCTCAATGTGTCCGTGGTTAACGCGAAGGAGAACGCGATGCGAACGAACGGAACGAACGAAGACGTGGACCTTGGCGACGACCTGGAGATGACGCGGATCGACCGACGCCCGTCCTTCGGCGGCACGTGGATCGACGGCACGCTGCACGGCCACCGCTTTCAGGCGTTGGTGTTCCCCGAGCACGCGACGAACCCGGACTACGAGATCGCCGACAGCCGGATCAGCAAGCTGTGGCTGCAGCGGGTGGCGGACAACCGCGTCGTGTTCAATTGGGATCGTGGCGCGGACGTTGAAGCGGCCGACGCGACGACGCGGGCGATCGTGGACTTCCTGTGCGAAGGACTGGCGGACTACACGTATGCGGAGTGAACGATGAAGAAGCGACCGACAGGGAATGCATCGCGGTACGCGGTGCCGAACCGGCTCCTGGCTGCGGCCGAGGCGTTGCTGGCGGCGAAGGACGCGGGGATGGTGACGGTGCTCGAGTGGCGGGCGCTGCGTCGTGCGGTTCGCACGGTTCGTAAGGCACGTTGAACTGATGAAAGGAAACAGATGAAGCTCAAGAGCGGCATGCGCGTACGCATCACCAACCCGGCTTATGCCGAGTACCACAAGCGGATCGGCCGCGTTCACCTCGAGCGGGTGGGTGGGGTCGATTGCCCGACGGTTCGATTCCCCGACGGCTACGTGATCGGCGTCGGCGAGGACGACGTCCGACCGATAGCCAGGAAGATCAAGCGATGAACGACCGCGAGGCCCCGTGATGGGGCCTCTGGTGTTTCTGGGGCACGTTGCCCCGACATGGGCCCGGCCAGCCCGAACACGGCCAGAGGAGAAACGATCATGTCCAAGGCGAAGAAGAAGAACGGCGCTTCCAAGTCCGAGGCGGCGACGACGACGAAGGCGCCGGGGCCGAAGAAGGAGAAGAAGGTGTCGCTGCTGGACGCGGCGGCGCAGGTGCTCAAGGCGAAGGGCGAGCCGATGACGTGCGGCGCGATGGTGGAGGCCGTGATGGCGAAGAAGCTGTGGACGACCGACGCCCCGACGCCCGCCGCCACGCTCTACAGCGCCATCCTGCGGGAGATGAAGAAGGGGAAGGACTCGCGGTTTAAGAAGACCGATCGCGGGCACTTCGACCTCGCTTAGCCCTCCGCATTCCCCGCCCCACTCACCCCGGCCGATCAGGCTGGGGTTTCTCTCTTGCACATCTCGATAATCGTCATAGCGACCGGGCGTGGTATCTTCCCGACCGTGCGCGAGGCGGATGCCAAGTTGGTGGCCGAAGCGATCGCTCGCGACTTCCCCGGCGATCCTGGCGGTGAAGCGTGGTGGATTGCCGAGCAGCCGCCCGCTGCGCGCGTGATCGACTGCGTGTTGTCGCTGCGCCGCAGCTACGACGCCGTTTGCCTCCCGCGCGTGAAGGAATTTCTCAGCAAATTTCCAGCGGTTCGGTCCTGCCAGGACCTCGCCGATCAGATTGCGCTTGACCCGAAGAGGTTCGGGCCGGACGTGCTGCGGATCGATTCGCCCCCACTTGGCGAGAGGATGTTGGCTGTTGCTCAGCACCTCATCGATGCGCAACAACGATTTGAAGGCAAAGATGAACTCGAGCGACTTCGGGGGTGGGCGATGTGGTCGCGGCCGGGGGATTACCTCGCGTTGGAGATCCACCGCTTCGGGCTGGCCGGGTTCCAGTATCTGCGGATGCTGTTCGGCGCGGACACGACCAAACCCGACGTTCACATCATCCGCTACGTTTCGACCGTCATCGGTCGGCCGGTCTCGGACGTGAACGCCCTGTACATTCTCGAACGCGCTGGACAGATTTCCGGCCGCTCGGTGCGTCGGCTCGACAACGTAATTTGGGAGCGAGGAGCACGAGGACGCTGATATGGGACAAGCGCTGTACGCTAGCGCCGGCTCCGGATGACACTGACACGAAGTATGTCCGTCCCGCCACCACGACTGTACTTCAGCACGTACACGCCGCTCATCGCGACCGAGGCGGGGCGAGAGGCACGCGAGCGTTATCGTCTTCCTCCTCTGATCGATGGATCGATTCGCCGCGAACCGGACCTCCAGCACACTTACCCCTCCATTAGCTGCCTTTGTCACGCGGATAAGTTTGCGCCACGGCTGCGAGAGGGAGACATCGTGGTGTACATGACGAAGAAGGGACGCTACCGCACCGCAGTGCGCCATTGGAAGTTGTCCGCCATCCTTCGTGTAATCGAAAGGTTTCCCGATCACGCCTTCGCCGCCGCGTGGTATCGCCAACGGGGCTTGCCGCCGCCGACCAATTGCATGGTCCGGGGCAATCCGCCGAAGCCTGTCGACCAGAGCCACCGCTACAACGATCACAGTCATTTGCCCGATCAGGAGTTCCAGCGGCTTTGGAATAAGGAATACATGGATCGCGCGCGCGATTTCCCGTGCTTCGTGGTGTGCAAGCGGCTCTTCGCGAACTTGGAGTCCGGTGTCGTGGTTCATGATCAGGACTTCATCGCGACGCTCGGGCACGTACCGGCGACCCAAAACCCTGAGGCTTTACCGTTGAGCGCACTACCGCGCCTGCTTCGTCGGCTGCACATCGCCGTTCGGCCTTCCTACCTGAAAACTGGGCGTACCTCTGCACGATCACGTCACAGTAAAGCGGGTCCAGCTCCATCAGGAATGCTCGTCGCCCCGTCTGCTCGGCCGCAATCAGCGTGCTGCCCGAGCCGCCGAACAGGTCCAGCACGTTCTCGCCGGCAAGGCTGCTGAACTGCATCGCCCGCACGGCCAGCTCGACCGGCTTTTCTGTTAGGTGAACCATCGCCTGCGGGTTCACCTTCTTCACGCTCCACACGTCGGTCGCGTTGTTCGGGCCGTAGTACTTGTGCCCCGCCCCCTGCTTCCACCCATAGAAGCAATTGTGCGTTACCACGCCATCGGCGACGTAGTGGCGATAGTGCTCGACGTCCATCGAGTAAACGTCCCCGTCGAAGTTGAAGCTCTCTACCGCCGCAATCGGTTCCCAACGTACCGCCTGCCCGCCCGCGGGCACGGGCACGACCATCACCTCGGGCAGCAGGTTGCACGCGCGCGCGAGCATGCCCGTACGACGGCCGATCTTGGCCCGCGTTGCGTCCATGAGTACGAAGGGGTGATCCGGCAAGCGCCCGTGATCGGCGAGCAGCCGCGCCGCACTGTCGCGCATTTCCGTCAGGTCAAGGTGGTCATAGAGCCGCTGGACGTCCGCGATCGTCCGGCGCCCGGATGCGGACTCCGACCACGTCGTCGTCGGAATACCGTATCGCGACAATATCAACTGCTCGGCGATCGTGGCTTCCACGTTGGACGAATGCACCGACAGGATCCACGCCTCTTCGCCACCCTCGGTCTTGAGCCGGTGCTTCACGCCGAAACCCCAGGTCGAGAGAAGCATCGACTTCCCGACACGGAACCACGCCCCGCGGCGCATCAGGTATACGCACCAGTACCGCTCGGCACAGGGCGCGAGCTTCACGCTCCAGAGGTGCCCTGGCGTGCACCACGTTGTCGCGTCCAGCGCGCGCACGCCAAGCATCCGCCCGCGGTACGGCCGCGAAATCGTGTGCACGGCCTGCCCCTCCCGCAGACCGACCATCGCATGGTGGCTGCGGCTGTAACTGATGACGCGATCTCCGTCGCGCAGGCTGCTGATGGGCACCGGGCCGTCGGGCGTTTCCACCTTGGTCTCGGCAGGCTGGCACCACTCGTGGTTGCCCATGAAATCCTTGCGGGTCAGGACCGGGTGCTCCTTCACCCAGATGATCGCCTGGCTGAAGTACAGCTCGTGCTTCTTGAGGAACGGAGGGTAGTTGGCGCAGTTGGCATACCCGCCCCAGATGTAGAACCCGCGCCCCTCATCCAGCACACGCGACATGTTCCCGAACCAGGCGTCGAGCAGCCGGTCGAACTCCTCGTCGGAGACGAAGTCGTTGGCCAGCGGCCGGTCCTTGGCGCGAAGCTTCTTCTGCGTGGGCTTGGCCTTGCCCGGGTGTCGCTCGACGTCCAGCTTCTGGTGATGGGTCGTGCCTTGGAAGGAGGACAGGCCCGCGGCGATCGCGTTGTTGCTGCGTGGCTCGACCTTCACGTTGTACGGCGGGTCTGTGTTGACCAACTGGATTCGCTGACCATCGAGCAGCCGATCGAGATCTTCGCGTTTGCTGCTATCCCCGCAGAGAAGACGGTGGTCGCCGAGGATCCACAGGTCCCCCGGCTGCGTGATCGCCTTGTCCGGCGGCGCTGGGATGTCGTCGGGATCGACCAGCCCGTCCTTCACCTCGCCCGACATGAGCCGGGTTAGCTCCTCCTGGTCGAAGCCCAGCAGCGAGAGGTCGTAGTTCTCCTCCTGCAGGGCGAGTAGTTCCAGCGGCAGCAGTTCCATGTCCCAATCGGCGATGGTGGCGGTCTGGTTGTCGGCGATCCGGTAAGCCTTCACCTGCGCCGGCGTGAGATCGGTCGCCGTGTGGACCGGCACCATCTTCAGCCCCAGCTTCAGCGCTGCCTTGTAGCGGGTATGGCCGACGATCAGGACGTCGTCGCGGTCGATGACGAGGGGCTGGCGGAAACCATACGCCTTCAGGGAGGCGGCGACGGCGTCCACCGCGCCGTCGTTCACGCGGGGGTTGCCGGGGTATGGCTTGATCTCGGTGATCGGGCGGATGTCAATCTTCATGGGGATCCTCTGTGGATAACTCTCTGCCAGAGTGGCATAAGCGCGCCAGTCGCCACGTGGCGCGCCGAGGCCCGAGGCGGGACGATCCTCGGGTGAGCGGCGCAGGACGCGACGTGGGCGAACACGTGCGGAACGTGAGGCAATCGGCGCGCGATGGAGCGCCAGATCGGCGCTAACCCCATTTGCGATGCCAAAACGCGGGAGTGCTTGCGAGTCTGCGACTCTGCGACTCTGTTTCCAGCCCCTTACGCATACGCGTGCGCGTGCGCGTGCGCGTACACATTGTCTCCACACGCATAGACCCCAAATCAGAGTCGCAGACTCGCAACGGAGATGTAACCTATTGGCGCGCCGCAGCTTGAAGCTGCGAGTCACGCTGCGAGTCAGTGCGACTCTGCGAGTCTGACCGATGCTTTCACGCACGGTGCAGCCTCCAGACCGCGCCGTTGCGGTGATACTCGCTCGCCTGGCTGTCCAGATAGGAACCGCCGATCACGCGCCGGCGGAAGAATTTCAGCTTCGCTCCCACCTGGCGCGGCGTCGGCGGCTTACCGGCAGGAGAGCCGACAATGTTCTCCAGCGCAGCGCGCATGGCGACGCTGGCGTCATCGCGCGGGGCGAGTTCACGCTGGTAGAGCCTGGACAGCAGTGTGGAGACAACAATGCCCTGCTCCAGCGCGTCGTACGCGCGCCAGGCCGCAATCAGTTGTCCCAAGGCATCAGCGGTGGTGTCCGAACGTTCGGCGAGTTCCGCCCTGGTGCGGCACGGGTCGGGCTGGCCCGCCCAGACGATTGCCTCGCGCACGAGTCGAGACCATCCCTCGAAGCTACCGAACGACATCAGGTCCTGCCGTGGCATCCCGGCGTTGCAGTAGGCGCGCAGAATGGTGAAGGCCGCTGCCAGCAGTCGGCCGCGCTGCTGCGTGATCCAGGCGATCAGCTCGGGGTGCTTGAACCCTTCGCGCTCTTCGGGCTTCTCCGCCAGCACGTCCAGACGGATGTGGATGATCCGCCGGGTCGTATCCGCGGCGACGGCGACGTTGTTGCCGGTGCCGTACCAGACGGGGATCAACGGTAGGTCCACCTCCTGGCTCTTGCCCAAGATGCGGTCCTTCCAGCGCGTCGCGGTCAGCGCTCGATCTAGCACGTCGTTCCCAAAGTTCCCTTCGAGGTTGTCCAGATGGATCAAGCGGTCGCCGGCCAGCGCGATGGAGGTAACTTTCTTGCGCATCTCCTCTGGGTCGTGGGCGTAGCTGCTGACGGGCATTTCCCGGCCCAGCACCGTCTGCCCGATCGTCTGCGCCAGTAAACCCTTGCCGGCTCCACGCACGTTGGCATCGATGAGAAACAGCGGAGCCGGCCCGTCGAAAGCGAATCGCGCCAGCGGGGTGAGCAGGCCCGCGAGCCACGCAGCGCGGTGGTCGTCGTTCTCGAAGGGAAAGTCGCAAACCACGTCCAGCAATTGCGCTACCGCCGCGTCGGCGTCGTCCAGCGTGACGTCTTCGGGAATCAGGGGAAAATCCTCCGACGGCTCGTAGAGCACGCCGGTCGCCGCGTCATAGCCTGCGGTTTGCCAGAGCGTGCCATCGGCACGGAGAACTGGAACATCAGAGATCCCGCGCAGCGGGCGGATGTTCGGCCATTCCCCCCGGGCGTCCACCGCGGCCACGATCCACTGCGGCGGGTGGATCGGCACCTCCCTGACCATGCCCTTGAGACGCACGATCTGGATGAACTGGACGTACTTGGTCATCCTCTCACGCAAGCACGGCTGCGGGAGGAAGGTGATGGTCGATGAGCCCGCGCAGCGCGTGACGGCCGAGTGCGGGGAGGACTGGTCCCTGATCACCCGCACCAGCGCTCCGCCGCGCTGGTAGATCGTGGGGTCCGCCTCAAGCGCCGCGATCGTCTCGTTGACCACGCGATGTTCATCGGGATCAACGATCACCGTGACCTTGCCGTCACCCCCAGCCGCCGCGACAACGGCACGCGCAGCACGATTGTTTAGCCCGCGCTGCGTCTTCTGTTCGGCATCGCGGATGCGTTCGAGGATCTGCGCATCGGTCCAGTCGGTGGGAAATCGCTGATGTGTCGCGTACTGGCGAATCGCGCCGATGCCGTCGGCGTCGGACAGGTCGTGCTCGACGACGCGGCAGGCTGCGGCGAACAGCCGCGAGGATCCGTCGTTGTGGTCGACGAGCTTCATGCGGAGCATGGCGTGGACACAGGCGTCAACGGGTGTGGTCGCCGACCGGTCCGCGACTGGCGCGGCCTGCTTCTTGTTCCTCTTGCCTTCGCCCAGCTCCGCCTTCACGCGCGCCGCTAGTTGCCTCACGCGCTCGGAAAGTTCCTCCGGGTCGACCACGGCGGGGTCGCCATCGCTGTCCCAATCGATCGGTTCGCCGCACTCGTGCGTGCTGCCCGGCATCACCGTCTGCAGGCCGGTGCCGCGCAGTTCCACGAGCGTCTTGCGGTCCTTGGTCTTCAGCTGCAGCGTCTTGACTGGTGATGTGACGCGGTACAGGCGGTGCGAGCGGCGCTTGCTCGCGCGGCCGAACTGGGAGGGCGTCGGCGGCAGGTATTCATCCGCCAGTTCGAGGCAACGGGGGTGGTCGAGGTCCACGTCGACGACCCACCCGGAGGGCTCGCCCGTCAGGAGACCGATGTTCTGCGGGCAGCCGTTGAAGTAGTGCGGGAGGTCAGCCTCGCTCAGCCGCGTCTGCTCCCAGCCTTTGTACCCCGGGTTCTTGCTGCGATAAGGGACCGGAACGACCTTGTAGTCGCGCGAGGTATAGAGACTGGCGGTTTCAAGCGACGTCACGAGGTTACCCCTTGAATCGGGCGCTACGCGCGAATGACCCGCCGACGACGCTGATCACCAAGGCGGCCGCCGCGATCTCGCCGGCGAGTGTCTTCCACATCCGCCGCTGCTTCGCCCACGCGATCTGCGCGGCCACCGGTCGAATCTGCCATTCTTTAAGCGGCTCGCGCCCCGCAGTGATCAATGGCAGGAACAGGATTTGTTCCTGGATGTCCGGCGCGAGCATCAGCAGGTTCATGATCTGCGTCATCCGCGCCCGCGTGACGTGCCCGACCCGCGCCAGCTCCGCGAGGTCCTTCACTTCCCCGCGTCGCAGCAGATCGTCGCAGCGGATCGCCAGCGCCATCAGCCGCGCGATCCGCGGCACCCGCCCCACCGCCGTAGGCTCTTGCGCGGCCTTCGCCGGCCGCAGCTTCAGCCGCCCGCGCTCCTCGCGGTCGAACTGCACACGGCACTTCAACGTCAGGCCGGGACCGGTATGTTTGATGTTCATGCCGCCACCTCGTGAAGTTGCTCCTGCGCCAGGTGCTTGATCCCGCTCGGATGGAAGCTGATGGACACCGTCTGGTCCCTCCCGTCGTACTCAACCCGGTCGACCAGCAGCCGGATCACCCGCGCTTGCTCGCGCGGCGCGAGCTGCTCCCACACCGGATCGAACGCCGCCAGCGCCGCCTTGACCTCCTGGTCATCCACCCGCTCCCGTTCGAGTTTTTGAATGTGCTCCCGCAGCGCGGCCAGTCGCCGTTCGGTGTCCTGCACGCGGTCGCTGATGTCTGCGAGGCGGCCGGGATCGGGAGTGGCGATGAGCTTCTTCAGTGCCCCGTGGTGGCGTGTCAGTTCGCGCTCGAAGGCCCGCTGCTCCGCCCTCGCATCCACCAGGGCCTTCTCCGCCTGCTGCCGTACCTGTCGCAGTGTCCCCTCCAGCACCGCCGGGTCCTTGCCGATGCCCTTGATCTGCTCCACCACGAACTGCTCGATCTGCGCTGCCGGCACCGACTTGGTCGCGCAGGTCGCCCACCCGCGCTTCTGCGCCTGCACGCAGACGTAGTAGCGGTAACGCTTCGAGCCCCCCGCCCCCTCCGCCCGCTTCACTGAGTACGTGTGCATCATTGAACAGCGGCAGCACGAGCAGGACAGGATGCCTTTGAGCAGCGCGCCGTACCGGTTACGCACCCCCGCTCCTCCGGTGTTCCCGTTGCGGCGAAGGATTGCCTGTACTCGGTGGAAAAGCGCGGCCGGCACGATCCCGGTGTGCTCTCCCTCGTAGGCTTCCCCCTTGTGCGTGGTCAGGCCGACGTACGTCTTGTTGGTCAGGAGGCGGTACAGCGAAGTCTTGTCGAAGGGACGGCCCCCACGGCTCTGCCCAGCCTTCTTCGTGACCCACTGCTTGTTGCACCAGCCGCGCTCGGATAGCTCGGTCACCACTGGGATCAACGCCTGGCGGTCCTTGTACAGCTCGAAGATTCCGCGAACGCGGCGGGCCTCTTCCTCGTTGACCACCAGCTTCGCGCCGACCGGGGAGGAACGGATGTCGTACCCCAGCAGCGGCAGCCCGCCGGAGAACTTCCCCTTCTTCCTGGCGGCGGCGATCTTGTCCCGCGTGCGCTCCGAGATGATCTCCCGCTCGAACTGCGCGAAGGACAGCAGGATGTTCAGGGTCAGCCGGCCCATGCTATGGGTCGTATTGAACTGCTGGGTGACCGACACGAAGGAGACGTTGCGCCCGTCGAACACCTGCATGATCCGGGCGAAGTCCATCAGGGAGCGGGAGAGGCGGTCGACCTTGTAGACCACGACGCAGTCGATCTTGCCGGCGTCGATGTCCGCCAGCAGGCGGCGCAAGGCCGGGCGCTCCATGTTCCCGCCGGTGTAGCCACCGTCGTCATAGCGGTCCGAAAGGCAGACCCACCCCTCGTGCTTCTGCGCCGCCACGTACGCCTCGCCGCTCTCGCGCTGGGCATCGAGGCTGTTGAACTCCTGTTCGAGACCCTCCTCCGTCGACTTGCGGGTATACACGGCGCAGCGGACGAGCTTCACCTGCTCCGCGGGCTTTGCCGTCTTGCGATTACTCATGGGGTGACCCCCTTCTTGGCCGAGGTCAGCCCAAAGAACAGGTGGCCGTTCCAGTGTGAGCCGGTGACCGCCTTGGCGACCGCCGAGAGCGAGCGGTAGACCTGCCCGTCGTACTCGAACCCGTCGGGCAGGACCTTCGTCTCGACCCGCTGGCCGCGGTACTTGCGGGTCAGGATCGTGCCGGGGAGCGGGAGGCGGTCACCCGACCGCAGCGCCGGCGGCGCGGCCAGCGTCACCATCGTCGCGCCCTCTACGTCGACCTCCTTACGGGGGCGCGGGATGGTCAGGCGAATGTCGGCATCGCGCGCAAGCTCTTCTGCCCGGCGTCGCGCGCGCTCCGATAGCCCCCCTTCCGCCAGGCTCTGGATGCGCCAGGCGATCCGCTTGAAGAGGAACTGCTTGTTCCCGCTGTTGGTGGGTTCCCCGAACGCTTCGAGGTATTTGTCCCGCAGCTGGCCGACCGTCATGCGCCCCAGCGCCGCGATCGTCCGCTCGATGTCTGCCGCTCGTGTCGCCATCGCTTATCTCCTTTCGTCCTCTCGGGTTGCGTTAACCCGTCGGGCACCATGGAGCCTCGTTTGCGGCAACACATCAAGTCGAATCGGGTTGGATTCCTGAGGCATCTCCGGCATTGGCGATGACTGGTGAATCGCGAGCGCGCGGCGGGCGCCGGCGGCGAGAATGGCGGTGATCTCTTCGAGGCGCTCATGGGCCGGAAGCTGCAACGGATCGATCGGATCCCAACGTAGCGGGTCGGCGTCACGAGCCATGTTGCCCCCCGTCTGTCGACGTCGCGGCGATCCCCGCCGACTCCGCACGTTCGCGCAGCGCGCGCACGACCGCATCCAGGTCGAAGAGAATCCTTCGGCCCGTGCGAAGGTGAGGGATGCGCCCTGCCTCCGCCTCGGCGCGGAGCCATGCGGCCGATACCCCGGCGCGACGAGCTGCGATGTGCAGCGGTCGGAAAGCGGCCTGGATGTCGCGGTCGTCGTCGTCGTGCACGATCGCTTCTTAGCACCCGCACGGCGCAAGGGAACAACGTTCTTCCGCTTTCGGATTAGTTTCTGATCTTCGGATTTATTTCAGGTTTTCGGCGGCCTTGAAGCACCGCGCGCGGGTGTCCGAGCTTGTGGTGCCGCTGGCGATCGCCAGCGCGATCCGGTGCGCCTCCGATCGGCTGTACCGATGGTTCTTGGCACCACGTTTTGGTGTCTTAACGCCCGCGGACTTCGCGTACGTGCGCAGCGTGTCGCTGCCTACGCCGAACATCTCGCACAATTCGCTCGGTAGGTAACCCCTATGGTTTTGCGGCGCGGTAGGAATGTCGTCCGCCCGCAAAAGCTCATCTGCGAGCGCGGTGAGCGTCCGACCGGCCCTTTCGGCATCAATCTTATTGAGCTGTATTTTCTCGAGACAGTCGGCCACCCGACGGGTCAGGAGCTTCAGCCGAAGCTCATCTGAAGTCATCTCTGATTCGGGACGCGATTGGAACTGCCGGATCGAAGCGCCGGATCTTTTGTTACGTGCGCGGACTTCGTATTCCGTCAACTGATGTCCGACGACCGCCACGTCGTAATAGAGGCGGTCGGCGGCGACCTTCGGCGCAACCGCAAGCGCGCGAACCTCGGAGGTGATTCCGCACGTGGCGATTAGCCGCGCGAGCTGCTGGATATCCGACGCCAGCGTCTTCCCCCGCCTTGCCGCATCGGGTGCGGACTTCTGACGATCGTGAACATCGCGTTCAGGCATGTGCCTCCGCCCTGCTAATTTTTGGTAGTGCAGCGCAATTGGCAAGAATGCCGAGCCGTAAAACGGCCGCTTGGTGCGCCCGACATGGCTGGATTACACTTGTTGCTCTACGGGCGCGCATTGGAGGGTTAATGGGCGGCAACAACAACGGTAGGGCATGGGTGCTGTTGCTTTTCGCGGCGCTGCTCCTGCGCGCCTCGGTTTGCCTCGGCGCTCCTTACCTAATCGCGACGGGCGTGACCGACGCAAGCGTGTTCCGCATTGACGAGGCGGGACAGAAATCGCTGCTGTACACGCAAGCGGGAAGCCAGCCTCATGAAGTTGATGTCGCGCCCAATGGCGACATCTTCGTGGCTGACGTGGTAAGCGACAGCATTTGGCGCTTCTCTCCTAGCTTCGGTGTCCTGTACCATTTTCCGTCCAACCTGGACAATCCGGAGGGGCTCGCTATCGACCCTAACGGAAACGTGTTCGCCGCCGGAACCATCGGGTCCGCGGACATCTTCACGCCGAACCAGGTCGCCCGTGTGACGCCGGCCGGAGCACGCTCGCTCTACGCCAGCGTCGGCGCCCAGGAGAACCTCAGCGCGGCGATGGATCTCCTTGGGAATCTGTTCGTGTCGGATCTCACGCACAACGGATCGCTCTGGAAGGTCACACCGACACAGCAAGTGAGTGAAGTGGTATCGAATCTCGGTTTTGCGACCGGCATTACGATCGCGCCCGACGGCGTCAGCGTACTAGTCTCGGCTTCGCAGCAGAATAAGATCTGGAAGGTGGCGCCCAACGGGTCGCTCAGCGTTTACGCGAATATCAGCGAACCGTGGGCGCTTGCTTTTGACCCCGCTGGAAACCTGTTCGTTGGTCAGACCACACAGATCAGCAAGATCACCTCCAACGGCACTCAGAGCGTCTTCGCCACCGGCTTGCACGACGTCCGCGGCATCGCCTATGTGCCCGAACCGGCGAGCACAACCAGCGCAATTTTGGTGGCAACGTGTGTACTGTACCGTCGTCGTCGTCGTCACGCCGAGATCGACCGACTTGCTGTCTGACCACATGTACGTGCTCGCTGCTGATGTTTGGTTGGACGCGCCCGGTGGCGACGCACAATTGGGCACAAAGGCATAAATGAATCTCATCGGGCCATTCACGTATGAGCTGAGTTTCGATGCTTTAAAATTCTCCGTTCGCTGCCCAGCTGGAACTGCAAAGTTTTCAGGGGCTGTTTGTTCCCGTCTACCGAAGCTGTACGTCGTCAGCTTGAATGCATGGCCGATCTACATTGGCGTTACCAAACAGCCCATCCGGAATCGCCTTCGACTCGGCTGGAGTGCGACCGGTGCCAACGGCTACCACGGTTATGCTTGGCGACACAAGTGTACTGAAGCGACCCTCGACGTGTGGTGCCACACCGACCCCGGCCAGAAGCCACCGGAGATCGACGTGGAGACGGTCGAGGCTGAGGTCGTCTATTTGATCCGGCAGCACGGACAGTGGCCCGCGTTCCAGACCGAGATTCACTTTCATCGATCTGACAGAGTGCACCGCGATGCGGCCGCCGAAATCTTTGGGCGCTATCATACGAGCCAAGACACGAATCGGAGCCTCGGGGGATTCGAGCTTACCAACGCGATCGTCTCGGCCCCGCCAGTCCACAGGGGTTCGACATGAGGCATCGCGAATCCGTCCTTGTGCCGCTCGGATACGACGTCACGTATCAGAAACGTCTTAAATACCGGGGTTCGGGGGAGGCAGAGGTCTGCATCGCGACTAAGGATGGCAGAAACCACTTTGCGATCGTCGCCGATGAACGCCTCTTCGCGCCAGGTCACTTTGCCAGGCTCAAAGCTGTCCAAGATTCGATCCCGCACATGGCGCGAGTCGCCGAATTGGCGAGGGATGTCGTTGTTTTTGAGGAAGCGACTGGGAGCCTGCTTTGGGAGATGGAATCTAAGATTCCGATCGATGACGTCGAACGCCAGTTGCTTGAATTTGCGAACGCGACGGGAGCGAACGGGCTGATTAACGGCGATCTTCGACCTTGGAATGTCTTTATCGATGACGCCGACGCTTTGAAGGTCATCGACTGGGGCTTGAGCGCATTCGCTGTTGACCTGACTCCAGATCATCACCTGGTGAAGGGTCATTATTCGAAAATGCATCCCACCCTAGGGTCAAGCGAGCGAGCAAGGATCGATCTGGTCGATGCCCAGCGGATTATCCGAATGCTGAAGGGTGACATCGGATATGTGGAGGCATGGGGACATGGACCGCCGTCGTGGCGGCCAATATGGTGCAAGCTTTAAACTGCGCAACATGGTCCGTCGCAACGTCGGTTGCGCGACTATCCGAGCTGGAGCCACAGTGAAGTTCCTGGGACGGGTTGACTTTCGGGATCTTGTGATTGATCGCGTCGAGTGCGTGCCACCCGGCCGGAAGCAGCCGCGACATGTCTTAATTGGTTGGCAGCGGACGAATACCACAGCGTTTCCGGTGGCGGTGCTGACCATGCACGGGCCAATCATCGAAATGATCGAAGTTAACGACATTTATCGTCGTCAGGGCTACGGCATGGCAATGATCGCGTACGAGTGCCAGCGATTAGGACGCCCCCTCGTCGCCATGGCGTCATCTGAAGACGGGGAGGCACTGGTCAGACAAGCAACCGCTCAGGGGTGGCTCGCGCCGTCGCGCGAAGAGGACGACGAGTACTTTGACGATTAGGGGCTTCACGGGCCGTTGGCTAAACTACGCCGCAAACAACTCTTCAACGGGGAGATTCTCCGCCATATCGGCCTTGCGCAACGCCATGCCCAACGAAAACCCAATTCTGAACAACCCCTACGTTGAGCCGGCGCTACATTACGCGACGAACCTTGACGGGGAACTGGACTACCAGAACGTCGTTAGGGGCCGGCGGTTGTTCAGCGGGATGGTGCAGACCGTGCCGGTGCAGCAGCGTGGGCAACGTCACCTGATGGAACTCGACGACGTAGTCGCCGGGACTCACGGTGAACACGTGGTCAACCTCCTTCGTCGGGAAGTGAAGGTTTGGCGCGAGGCCGGATACCCTGACACCACACGGGTCAGCCGCGAATTGCTTCGGTTCTGGTTCGCGAACGAAGAGCGGCATTTCACCCAGATGCTCTTCTTCGCTCAGCAGGAGGCCATTGAGACCGGCATCTTTCTGAACGAAGTAGCTGACAAATCCAATGTGGGCCAGCGCATCCTGAGCGACTTGGAAGCGGCTCGGTCGATCACCGGCAGTCTTCCTCGCATCGCGTTCAAGATGGCGACCGGCACGGGAAAGACGGTCGTGATGGGCGCGCTGATCGTGTACCACTTTTACAACCGGCTCGAATACCGCGGCGATGTCCGCTTCGCGGATAATTTCCTGCTCGTTGCGCCGGGGATCACAATTCGCGACCGGCTTGCGTCGTTGCGCGTTGAGGGAACGGATGGAATCAATTCGTCGGACTACTACCACGCCCGGTTTTTGGTTCCTCCGACGTGGCGGAAGGAACTGCGCCAACTCAACGCCAAAATCGTCATTAAGAATTTCCAGGCACTTCAGCCTCGGACGCTGCAAGGGAATAAGCGATCGCCATTCGACGGAAAGGTCGGACCGGATGGCCAGAAGGTCGAGGCGAAGGAAGATATCTCGCAGGTCATTCGCCGCATCCTCAGCAACTTTAAGAGCGATTCGCGGCTGCTCATTATCAACGATGAAGCGCATCACTGTTACCTGCCCAAGCAGGACAACCGTAAAGCGGAAGGCGAGGATACTGAGGAAGAAAACAAGCGCGCGGCGATCTGGTTCAACGGGCTTCGCGAAATCGCCGAGCGGTTCAAGGTGCGCCACATCTATGACCTGAGCGCCACCCCGTACTACCTCACCGGCTCCGGCCATGAGCCGTATACGCTGTTCGAGTGGGTCGTCAGCGACTTTGGCCTCATCGAAGCCATCGAATCCGGGCTGGTGAAGATTCCCTTCCTGCCTGAATCCGACGACACGCAGGCCATCACGATGCCGGTGCTTCGCAACTTGTTCCACCACGTTAAAAGAGACCTACCGAAAGCCGGGCAGAAGCGCCAGCGCGCCCGCGCCAAGGCCGAGGGCGCGGTGCTCAAGGAAGAGCCGCCGCGCATTCCTGACATCGTGCAGGCGGCGTTCAAGCAGTTTTACGAACATTACGAAGAGGAATTTCGCGATCGCCGGCACTCGCTCAAGGCACGCGGCAGCTCCCAACTGGAACTGACTGACACGCCCCCCGTCTTCATCGTCGTCTGCAACAACACATCGGTTTCCAAGGAAGTCTACAAATACATCGCCGGTTACGAGCGCACCGCCGGCAGCGACGATGAGCCGCCGCAGGTCGTCCCCGGCGCTTACGACCTGTTCTCCAATTATGAACCCGGCACGCTCCAGCCGCGCGTCCGGCCCCCGACGCTGCTGATCGACAGCGACGCGCTGGAGAACTCCGGGCAGATCGATGACGACTTCAAGAGCGTCTTCGCCACCGAGATCGAGCGGTTCAAACGCGAATATTCGCAGATTCACGGCCAGGGCGCGGCTGATCAGATCACCGAAGCGGAAATCCTTCGCGAAGTAGTCAACACCATTGGCAAGCCCAACGCGCTGGGCTCGCACATCCGCTGCGTCGTCTCCGTCTCAATGCTGACGGAGGGCTGGGACGCCAATACCGTCACGCATATCGCCGGGCTGCGCGCGTTCGGCTCGCAGTTACTCTGCGAACAGGTAGCCGGGCGCGCGTTGCGGCGCAAGAGCTACTTCCTGACCCCGTACGATCCCGTCACCGGCGAAGAGATCTCTGAGCGCGCCGCCAAGGCCAGAAACAAGGAGAACGTCCTCTACAAGTTTCGGCCCGAATACGCCCACATCATCGGCGTGCCGTTCAAGCTGTTCAAAGGCGGCAAGACCGTCACCAAGCCACCGGTGGACTCCAAGCGCATCTACGCGATCCGCGAGCGCACCGAGCGCTACGAGCTGACGTTTCCCAATGTCGAAGGCTATCGCGTCGATTATCCCGAAGGCGATCTTTCCTACAGCTTCGCGGGCATCGAGGACTACGAAGTTGATGGTTCGATGCTGCCGACCAAGACCATCATGGGCACCGGCGTGGACGGGAAGAAGGTGCCACTCACCATCGAGAGCATCCTCGAAACGCGCGAGCAGCAGATTACCTACCGCATCGCCAAGGATTTGCTTCGCGATCATTTTTCCGATGAAGCCGGCAACCCGCGGTTCGAGCGATTCCACCAGCTCACCGCGATCGTCGGCGATTGGTACGGCAGCAAAGTGCGCGTGCTGCACCGCGAGCCGAAGTGGAAAAAGCTTCTCTATTTCACCGAGCCGAAGAAACTTGTCGCCCATGTCGCCCGCGCGATCCATCCCGGCGCGAACCCCGAGCAGCGCATCCGACCGATCTTGCACCACTACAACCCGATCGGCAGCAGCGGGTACGTTCAGGGTCAGACGGTTCGCGAGACGTATGTCACCAAACACAGCCACGTCAATCTCGTCGTCGTGGACAGCGGCTGGGAAGGCAAGGCCGCCAAGGTGCTGGATGATCTTGCCGACGACGGGCGCGTGCTTTCCTGGGTGAAGAACGCCTTCCTCGATTTCCGCATCCCCTACACCGATAAGGAAGGCGCTCAGCGGGACTACTTCCCGGACTTCATCGTACGCGCCAAAACCGCCAGCGGCGAAACGATGAACCTACTGATCGAAATCACCGGCATGCGGCGCGACAAGGTCGAGAAGAAGTGGACGGTCGAAAACCGCTGGCTGTCCGCGGTCAACTCCATCCGCGACAAGCACGGCTGGCCGCGCTGGGATTTCATGGAGATCGCCGAAGAGATCCGCGATGCGCGCAATGACATCCTTAAAAGGCTGAATGCATGAAGAAGTCCAATGGAAACAAGCCCGTCAAATCCATCCGCCATGAAAGCGTTAAGCGCGCGCACATCCCCAGCGCGGAGGAAGCTGGCTACGAATCCGCCAACGCAAAAGTTCAGAAGACGCCCGACCCCCGCACGTTCTCCCTCAACCCGATCATCCATCGCGGCCAGGACCCCGAGCTCAACTGGATGGACAAGTACAAACCGTCCGAGCTGCGCGTCCCGGTGCGCTCGCTCTATCGCCATGAACATGTCTCCCCTGAATTGCTCATCAACGGCCTGTATCGCATCGTGGAATCAGACCAGGGGGATCTGTTCTCGGTCGCGGAGATGTTCGGCAACGCCACGACGCATGAGGAGCTCGACAAGGTCTCCGACTACTACACGCACTCCGATGGCTGGATAAATCGCCTGATCCAGGGCGATAGCCTAATTTGCATGACTTCTCTGCTGGAGCGCGAGGGGATGGCCGGTCAGGTGCAGTGCATCTACATCGATCCTCCGTACGGCATCAAATACGGATCCAACTGGCAGGTGCGCCTGAACAGCCGCAACGTCACCGATGGGCAGGACGAATCGCTCACAGGTGAACCCGAACAGATTAAAGCCTTCCGCGACACCTACAGCTTGGGCATCCACTCTTATCTTAGCTATCTCCGTGACCGCCTCGTCGTCGCCAGCGAACTCCTGCACGAATCAGGCTCCTGCTTCGTGCAGATTTCTGATGAGAATGTCCATCTTGTTCGCTGCCTGATGGATGAGGTATTTGGAAGTGGGAATTTCATCAGTCTAATTACGTTCAGAACTACGGCAAATCTTGCAACGAATTTTCTAGGCTCGAACAGCGATTACATCCTCTGGTATGCGAAGGACGCCACTGCAACAAAATATCGTCAGTTGTACGCACCGCGCACGCTGGCCGACGATGTAGGCGGGAGATATACGCGAATTGAACTCTCCGATGGGACGCGGCGGGTTATGACTCCGGAAGAACGCGCGAATCCCAATTTGATCCCACCAGATGCGCGCGTCTATCGCCATGATAACCTGACATCGCAAGGCCCCACTCCGTCCAGCACCGTTGACTTCGAGTTTGAAGGTCGCTCGTTTCATCCAGGCCAAACCTCGCATTGGAAGACACCGCCCGCAGGATTGAAGAGACTCGCCGCGGCTCGCCGTCTTGCGGCGCCCACCTCGAATTCCCTCGCGTATGTTCGTTATCTCGAAGATTTTCCCTTTCCAGCACAGTGGGATCCGAAGCTTGGAATTCACGTGACTTGAAGT
>JADMIO011054698.1_pt1 | contig 128836 bp, 98 predicted proteins | sample 8958161 | NCBI WGS metagenome assembly JADMIO01 (sample SAMN16585339, study PRJNA669376) | soil metagenome | isolation source: Crop rotation soil | place: USA: Cullars Rotation, Alabama | collected 2011
ACAACTTGTCCACGTGGAATTCTAAGCTTAGGATCCCAATGTGCTGGAAAGTCGTTCGTCATCACGACACCGCTCACGCGCGCGATGTCGAAAACTCGATCGATGTGTTCGGTCGTGCGTCGTGAGTTGAAGAACGCACGTGCCTCACCGAGATTCTCAGCGCGCGTGTCGAGTCCAAAAGCATCGAGCACCGTCACAATTCCGCGCGCCGCCTCCGACGCCGGTGAATTTTCAACAAAGAGCGTCTGCCAAACCAGATCTGCCTGAGCTGTTTTGGACAACTGCCAGAAACGATCGTGAGAGATTCGCACCGAACGAAGTGTTTCGGCAGTCAGATAGTGGTATGTCAGCAGTTCATCGATCCCGTACAGACATAGTTCATTGAACTCCGATGGAAACAGATGCGTGTGCACATCCATCACGGGCATCGAGTTCACCACGATTTCGACGCGCGCGCGCAGCTCTTCCGGATGCGTGAGCAGGTCAGCAAACTTCGTGCGACTTTCGGTTGAGGTCACCATAGCTTTTTCAAATCTGTGTAATCTGTGGATAAAGAAGGATTAGCCCAACGATCGTTCGGGATCGTCGGAGTCCAACCCGGCCGCAACGGATCCTGATCGTACGGGTACGATCCAAGACGCTGGTACAACTCACGATACTCGGCAACTTTATCGCGATCCAGCTTAACACCCAGACCAGGTGTCGTGGGTACAGCAATCGCACCATTGTCGTACCTCAGCTTACCACCTTCAATGATGTCATCTGTTAAATGATGATAATGAGCGTCGGCCGCGAACGACAGATTCGGAATCACCGCGCCGAGATGGAGCATCGTTGCGAGCTGAATTCCGAGCTCGCCCGAAGAATGCACGGCAACGCCCAGTTGAAACGTTTCACAAACGGCAGCGGCCTTCACACACGCGCGAATGCCGCCCCAGAAAGTTGTATCGAGCAACACGACATCGACCGCGGTGTTTAGAACATTCGCGGCGAGTTGTTCGAAGTTGACGACGACGGTGTTGGTTGCGAGTGGCATTCGGACTTTCTCGCGCACACGACGCATTCCGTTCATTCCAAACACCGGATCTTCTAGATAGTCGTTTCTGATGTCTTCGATCCGTTGTCCAAACCAGATTGATGTTTCGGTTGACCAGACGCCGTTCGGATCGAAACGAAAGCGATCGCCTTCGAGCGCAGAGGCAAGCGCGCGATAGCATTCCAGCTCGTATTCAGGTGGGAACACTCCGCCTTTCAGCTTGTGCGACGTAAACCCGCAGCGTTGCTTCAACTCTTTCGCTGACTCAACGAGCTGTTCAATTGTTCTGACCTCGCCGTTCCCGTCTGACGGATAGCGGAAAAACAAATACGACGCGAACGGAACACTCTCACGTAATCGTCCACCGAGAATTTCGGAAACAGGCACGCCCCACTTCTGTCCGAGAATGTCGAGACACGCAAACTCGATCGCTGCGACGATCTGCGTGCGATTGTTGTAGAGCGACGCAGTGGGATTCGAAATTAAAAATCTTAATTCCTCCACTCGCACGGGATCGTGTCCAACCAAATACGATTTCAAACCGCGAAAGGCCGCCTCGGCTGACTCACCTCCGCCACCCATCTCACCCAACCCGATCAGCCCCTCATCTGTCTCCACCTCCACAATCGTCCGCACAAACCGCCCCCAGTGACACCCGTTTGCATGACGCAACGGCGCCTCAAGCGGAACAGTAACGGTCGTTGCTCTTAAATCCGTGATTTTCATCCGTGAAAATTCGTGGCTAATAATCCAATGCCTTTGCCTTATATGTGCTTAACGCATGCGCCGGTTTGTCGACGCCCGCAGGTAAGGGTCGCTTTGAGAAAGTCTGAAAGTAAAGCAAACATGCGTCATGCCACCAAATCGCATCGCGCTCTTGTATTGCGAGCTTCTTACTGATCGCGGAATGTCTCTCCTCATCAATCTGGCCCGCCAGCGCGTCCCAACTCAATCGTGCCATGTGCACCCAATCGACACCCTCTTGATAGTGCCAAGCCAGCTCGTCCCATAGCGTCCGCCCCGATTTCATCTTGTGATCCCATGAGACATGATGAAACCAGAGTAGAAATTTTTCCGGACACCGCTGCGGATCAGAAAATTGTTGACGAACTGGCGGATGGTACTGACTGACAGTGTTGCTGCCAGTCTTCGTTCGATCAAAACCAATACCGATTGCATCCGCTTTGTGGTAGTAAACCGGGTTCCAATCATCACGCTTCTCAGTATCCCACCACGGCGCTGGCCCATAATGGTGTCCGCCCCAAAACAGATGATGTAGCCCGAGCGGCGTCATGTAATTCACCACCGCCTCGTGCGAGTCGAGCATCAGACTCACAATTTCCGTAACGGCTTTTGGATTGTGCGTGAGCGTCATCTTCGTCCATTCGGTCGCGATCTGTTGAGACGACGTATCAGGGTTCCACGCAAGGCGACCGAAGGTATACCAATTGGCTTGTAACAGATGATGTCCGGTCCAGTTTCGATCTGAACCGGTGTTTGCGACTCCCGCAATGCCAGTCAGATGCTGGTGGTAAAGTGTTCCATCGACGACCCTGGTAACAGTCGAACCACGACCAGCGGCAAACGTATCGGATTCGAGAAACTCGCGCCACATCGACGCCAGAAACACGAAATGATTTGAGAAACCGAGATACTCCTGTGTGATCTGCAGCTCAGGCATGACTTGCGCGTTCGGCATGCCACCGAAGAGCGGATGAAACGGCTCGCGCGGCTGAAAGTCGATTGGACCATTCTTGACCTGCAGCAACACATTCGGCGCGAACTTACCGTCAAACGGTTTCAGGTTTTCATAAGCAGCGCCGGCGCGGTCGTAACCGGGCTTCATGTCGTAAACAAACGCGCGCCAGAAGACGATACCGTGATGTGGAGCGAGGGCTGCGGCGAGCATGTTTGCGCCGTCAGCATGCGTGCGGTTGTAGGTTCGTGGACCAGGTTGGCCTTCGCTGTTCGCTTTAACGATGAAGCCGCCGAAATCAGGAATCAGTTTGTAGATCTCATCAGCCTTCGCTTTCCACCAGCCGGCAACTGATGGATTAAGAGGATCTGCAGTTGGCAATTTGCCCAACTCAATCGGAGCTGAAAAACGTGCGGCGAGATAGACGCGAATTCCGTACGGACGAAAGACATTAGCGATGGCCGCAACTTTCTCAAGGTATTCGGCAGTCAGGATTTGCGCATTCGCGTTGACGTTATTAAGCACCGAGCCATTGATGCCGATCGATGCGTTCGCTCGCGCATAGTCTGTAAGTCGCGGATCGATGTGCGCGGGAAGTTCAGACCAATTCCAGAGAGATTTTCCCGCATAGCCGCGTTCGATTGAGCCGTCGAGATTGTCCCAGTGGTTCAGTACGCGAAAGGTCAAACGCGGCGACTGGTCTAGCTGCAAACGGGCGAGTGGCTGTTCGGTTTGAAGCAAACGAAGAAAGTGAAATGTTCCGTAGAGTGCTCCGATGTCTGTCGTCGAAGCAATAACCACTTTACCGTCTCTGATCGTACGAATCCTATAACCCTGTGCCCCAAGACTCTTCAGCTCAGCTTCCCAACCAAGACTGCGAATAAAATTTGACGTCTGAGGTGTTCCCACGATCACTGAAGCTTCGTCGCGATCTCCAACAACGATCGGCGTTCCCAACAATCCGGCACAACCAGCACTCAACTCACGACGAATCGCATCAAACGTCGCCGATTTTCCCTGCACAGCAATCGACTGAATATGCTGCCGGTACAAACTCAACGATCGCGACGGCAGTTGCTCGTATCGCAACCACAGTCGATACCCATCATCTGCCCTCACCGTGCTAATGCCACAAAAAAGTACAAAAAGCACAAATGATGCTTTCACGAAAACTCTTGTGCTTCCTGAGTCTTTTTGTGGCTTAAAGTAGGCCATTTTTCTTAAGGAATTCGCGGATTTTGGCGTAGCTGTCGATCATCTCCTCGCGACTGAATCCACCATGCTTGCGGCCGCGAATCGTAACGAGCTGATTTGGCACACCGGCCTTATCCAACATCGAATGCAAACGAACCGCATGTGCGTACGGCGCAACGTCATCAAGCTCGCCATGTATCGTGATGATCGCCGGCAAACCGGGGCGCACGTAATTGACCGGCGAGAGTTGTTTCGCAAGCTGTTCAGCGTTGCTCATACTTCCAAACCATTCGCGCGCGTAGTTCTTCGCGTTTGGTCCATCAAGCAAATCGGCGACGTCGCCAATGCCAAACCAGTTAACAATCGCCGCAACTTTCAACGCCGGAACCGTAGAAGTATTCCAACGCCCACCACCATCAACCGTACATTGACGATCGAACACATTATTCGCCGGCAACATGCCCGTGATTAAAGACAGATGCCCGCCCGCAGATGTTCCTGTCAATACAAACTTCGACGCATCGAGTGAATACTCACGCGCATGATTTGTGATCCATCGCAACGCGCAACGAGTATCTTCAACAGCCGCGGGCGCCGGCGACTGGTGCGCCATTCGATACTCAACGTTGATGACAGCCCAACCCAGTTCCAGATACGGCAGCAGGTAAAGAACATTACGTTCCTTCTGTCCGTCAACCCAACCACCGCCATGAAACAGAATCAACGTCTGGTGTGGGCGCGTTCTGTCTCGAGGGAGATACAGATCGAGTTTCAGTTCGATGTTGTTTGCTTTTGCATAGGTAACGTTGGGGATGATGTCGTAGTCAACGGGAGCATAGTCGATCCAACGATCCGAATTCGTTTGCGCGCCGCCGGAAAGCGTCATCCACAGATTACACAGAAGAAATAAAACAATCTGCGTAATCTGTGGATTCCTTTTATTCATCATTAGAAATTGAGACGCATCCCGAAGCGCCACTGCCGTGACTGATTCGGTCCATAGAGCCCAGTGACAAATCCGAAGTTACCGTTGTTGGTGTCACTGGTGGGGTTCGCGAAGTTTGCGTGGTTCGTCGCGTTCAACGCCTCGGCCCGGAATTGGAACTTCACTTTTTCCGAAATAGAAAAGGTTCGGAAGATACTCAAGTCCGTCTCGAAGAATCCCGGACCACGCAAATTGTTTCGACCCACGCTTCCGAATCGCGCGCCAGTTTCATCTGCCCACGCACAGTTTGATGAACATGACACTCCTTGTATCGTCCTGCCCTGCACCGTATTCAGGAAGTATGGTCCCGCTGCTGAACCACGCTGCGAGGCGAGTCCTATTCCGCCCAGAATGGTGATATCCCCAATCAATTGATTCGGTATCTGAGCGCTCCCTCCTGCCAGTAGATTTGGAGCGTTGCCCTGAATTACGTAAAACGGTATGCCGCTCATGATACTCATCACACCGCTCACCTGGAAGCCGCCGAGAACTTTGCTTGCCAAACCGTCATTAGCCCACCGCTGACCCTTGCCGAACGGTAAGTCATATACGCCGTACATCTGAAGGTTGTGCGTGCGATCGTAGCTGGCAAGCCCCCGATTGCGTTGCATCTCCGGCAGATATTGAATTCGCGGACCGCCATCGTTATCCGCGAAGTTGATCGTCTTGGACCACGTGTACGCGGCGCCAAAGAGCGAGCTGGCCCATCGCCTGGTGAATAACGCCTGCAGGGAATCATAGGTTGTATTGCCGTATGGCTGGATCGAGTTGATATCTGCCACCAAACCAAATTTGACCGCCAATGGCCGGCCTGCGTTCCCTGTTCCCGGCGGACCAGCATTGATATTGATGAAGCCCATCTGTCCGATAACTCGCGTGCCGACGTAACCGACCTGAGCGGCGAACTTCCACGGCAGTTGACGTTCGATAAACGCGTTGAACGAGTGAATCCTCTTGCGCGGTTCGTCAGCCGGAAAAGTCGTAGTCCCGGTATTCGCAGGCAAAGGAAGAATCCCCTGACTCAGATCCGGGGCACCGCCCGTGTTAATTAACCCCTGGCGCAAAGTAGTTACAGGGATAAACGAGTTCGACACGCCGTTGAAACTGATTGCCGGCATGGACCATATATTGGCGATTGGATAAGCATTTCTGACGTCCTGAAACGGCCGCGGATCAGCGGACTGTCCGTAGCCGCCGCGAAACACGGTCTTGTCGTTGGCGCGGTAAGCAATTCCAAAACGCGGCAGGAACAGATTCACACCTGACACTGCGCCACCGTTAATATCAAGGCCGCTCAATAAACCGGTGATGACCTTCCCGGTTGCCGGATCGAAACGGTTAATGCCGGTGTTGTCCTTTCTCGGAGTGGTAAACCTTTCGAAGCGCAATCCATAGATGAACGTGAGGTCGCGAGTAATCTGCCAGTGGTCACGGGCGTAACCTGCATACTGTTTCCAATAAACCGAATTTGGATTCCGAAGCTGATCAACCTTACCGGCAGAAGTTGGCAGGCCGAGCAGAAAGTCCGCCCAGTTATTGAATCTATTTGCGGCCGCAGGACTGCGAACGAATCCCTTGTCCTCGCAGTCTGCCTGCGATGCAGTTGCGGGACATCCTTGCAAGGCCGTCGCGTTACCACTGAAACCGAACGTGCCGCGTACGGTCTGAAATGATCCGCCCTGTGGTTGGAAGTGATTGAGCTGCGCGTTCAGATAGTCGCCGCCGAAGCGGAACGAGTGTGCACCTTTGAGCCAGGAAAGGTTTACTGCACCTACATACTGATTATCGCGGAACAGAAACGGGTTCCCGGTGTTGTCGTTGCCGATGTTGGTCCATCCGGCGCCAATCTGAAACGAGGGGACGCCGCCTTGAAGACGATCAGGACCATTAGTGCCAGGGATCTTCAACACGTCCACGCCAAAGTTCGAGACGATATCGAAACCTTCGGCACCTAATCGCTGTCTGGTGTAACCAACATTTCCATCCAAAACGATTGTGGGAGTGAACGTGTAGCTTGCTCCAAGACCAAAGACATTAATTAAGCCGGGCGCAGTTCCCAATTGCCCGCCATTCAAAGCAGGACCACTCACTTCTCCGAATATCGGCGGGTCAATGATGATCGTAGGTGAACGGCTGTAGCGTCCCCAGAGCGAAAAATTGTCTGAAACGTAGTTGATCTTGTTGTCGATGTTGGTACGGTTGAACGAGCCGATGCCAGTTGCCGCAAAGTTATTTTGGACGCCGGGTATATTTGGCAGCGGCAGACGCTTCAAGATTTCCAGTGAGGCGATGTCAATCCTGTTTGCCGGAATGGTGTTGTTGGGGAATGGCTTGCGCAACCTTGGGTCAGCACTCGACAGCGGATCGAAAACTGTAATGCCGGTGCCGGTAAAGTTGACGTTGCCATTTGCGTCCGGACGCAGATTGGCGCCCGCAACACTGAATGTGCCGCCCGCGGCGTTCCGCTGTGTCGTGCGCTCCAAGTCGGTAAAGAAAAACAGCTTGTTCTTGCCGTTCCAGATCTTCGGGCCGCCCTCGCCGAAGTGCGGCAGGATAACAGGTCCGCTGAAGGCATACCCGAATTGCGCGAGAATGTTTTTGGGATTCGTCGGCTGGTTAACAGGCTGGAAAAAGGTGCGGGACCTGAACCTACTGTTTGTGTCATAACCCCAGCCGGTGCCGTGAAAATCATTGCCACCCGTCTTGATGCTCACGTTGATAGCCGCGCCACCTGCGAGTCCCTGCTCGGCGTCGAAGGCGTTGGTAACGATATTCACTTCCTGGATGGCTTCGGCCGGCGGAACGTAGACCGTGTTACCCGGCAACCATGGGTAAATGACGCTCGAGCCATCAATCTTCGTGTTGTTCTGCAAACGCGATACGCCGTTGACGTTGAACGACATGGACCGCTGCGGGTTACCGGCGGCGGAGTTATCCTCAGTGCCGGAGCCGTTGATAAAGAAGCCTCCGGTGCCTCTCGTCGTGCCCGGAATCAAATACATGAGACTCTGATAATTTCGACCGATGCTGCCGAAGAGTGGCAGGTCATTAATCTGCCTCGCTGACTGCGTGACGTTCACGTCAGCGCGATCGGTCTGTAGAGTCGCTTCCTCAGTGGCGGTGACCACCACGGTTTCTTCTACTCCGCCGACCTCCAGAGCCGCGTCGAAACGATAGATCTTATTGGCCTCGATTCGAACGTCTTCCCTGATCGTTGTTTTAAAAGACGATCGTGAGATGGTCACTTTGTAGATGCCGACTTGAAGATCGTTTAGCGAGTAACCGCCACGATCATCCGTGGTCACAGTCGACACGCCTCCGGTGGCGAGGTTAGTGACTTCGACCTTCGCGCCCGAAACAGCAGCTCCATTTGGATCCGAGACGTTTCCAACGAGAGAGCCGTACAGGACCTGGGCCACCGTGAGCCCAGGTATGGCGGCGAGCAGGCAGATGCTAAACAGAATCAAGAACGACTTCGAAGTGAGCGGTCTGACAAAGGTAAACATCGACGTATCTCCTTTGATGAAGATGGGCATTAGCCAATTAGTTCGAGGCCACAACAAAATAGACAAAGAAGGCGCTACGCAACGGCCGGAGCGCCGAAGTGTTTCAGTAAAACTAGTGCGATGGTGCCGCGCAGGCGCGGCTGAGTTATCGGATCACTCGGCACGATCTGCGTTTCTGCACGTGTGAACGAGTGCTGTTTGACTGTTTCCTTGATGATTGCGCCAACTCTTGGCCAGGCGCGCGTCACTTCACCGACGACGACGATCATGTCAGGCGCGAGGCCGGCGACGAGTGGAGCGATTCCGCGACCCAGATACCTCGCCATCTCCTCGAGAGCTTCGACCGCCTTCGCGTCGTTCTGCTCGGCGAGTCGCAAAAGATGTTCGAAAGTGATTGTGGTTTCGGATGTTTCAGTCGCGCGCTTGCTACGCCGCGCGGGTGCGATCGCTTTGGTGTAGTTGCGAATGGCGGCTGAGTTGGACGCATACATTTCCCAGCAACCGCGATTTCCGCAACTGCACTCGAGTCCATCCGGGACGATAGCAGCGTGGCCGAATTCACCGGCCGTGCCGGTCGATCCCTGGACCAGTTGATGATTGAGTATCAGGCCGCAGCCGATACCTTCTGACACCGTGACGACGACTAGATTGCGCAGGCCTTCAGCGCGACGGCCGAAGCAAATTTCTGAAAGTGCACAGGAATTTGCAGCATTTTCCAGTTCTACGGGGAGACGCGTGGCTTTTTCGAGCGGTGTCTTCAGGTCGAAATCTTTCCAGCCGAGGTTTGGAGCGAAGACCAGTTTCTTGGTTGCGAGATCGACGCGGCCGGGCAGACTCACGCCGATGCCTTCAACCGTCAGTTCGGGTCGTGCCGTCATGAGCTTGCGTACACGCGGCACGAGTTCGGCGACGAACTGCTTTGGATCTATGGGTGTTGCCAGTGAATCTTGTGCGAGAAAATTTGCGTCGAGATCGGCGAGTGCGAGAGTGGTCGTGATCGGGCGAACGTTGATACCGATGATGCCCACGCGCTCTTTGTTTAAGTGCAGGAACACGGGGCGGCGTCCGCGCAGTGTGTGCCCGTTGGCGCCTTCAGTGATCCAGCGTTCCTGGATTAGTTGTTCGGCGATTACGGAGACGGTGCTGCGTTGCAGGCCGGAGTGGCGCGCCAGATCAGCCCGGGAGATGGGTTGATGCGTTCGTATCAGGTTAAGAACGATACGGCGATTGATGTCTCTCGCAGTCTCGCTCGTCGCGACCTGAAAGTTGGACAGATCGATTCTTCGCACGGATGTATGTTTGCCTGGGACGCTATTTAATTCGTGGCGCGAACTAATACCACGCTGGAGGAAATCAAGTCAATGAAAAACTTGTCCACAGATTACGCAGATTTGGCTTTTCTGCGTAATCTGTGGATAAAAAACTATCGAGGGAGTTGATCAAGAAAGAGATATCGCGCGCGTGTAGTGTCCGTCTCCGCGCGCGATTCGACGTCTAATCTCATGAGTTTTCCCGCGCTGAGAGCTGGCCACTCCGGTAAGCCGGCGCCATTCGGATTTCCCTTCTTGATGAAGTTCGCAAAATAAGTCTGCATCGCTGTCGAGACTTTGTAGTCATCGGGAGTCCAGGCGTAGACGTCGTTCGAGCCGAGATTTCCGAGTGCGTATTCAATCTCGGCGGAGTGAGACGCACCACGCGCGGGCGGTGTGTTCTGCGTTTTCATTGCCGGACGCGGGCGTGCGTAGAGATAGCGATATACTTTGGCGCCACTTGTCTTCGCATGGAGATCGGCCCACTTCCACGTGCTGTAACTAATGAATCGATCGCTCGCGAGGTCCGCTGCCGCCTGCATAACTTCTTCTTGCGTCGTCGCCGGGTATAGCTTCAACACTTCATCAGCGCGTGTTGGATAAAGCTTTGCCACAGTGTTCTTATAATTTTCCAGTGTCGGTTGAGTATCGCCGAGCAGGGCGTTCCAGCCTACCTCCTCGGAGTTCCAGCCAGCCAGGAGCGGCACATGTGCTTGTTTCCCGGTTGCATAGATTGCTGCCGGCTCATCAGTCAAAAAGTATCCATCAATCGTGAGCGGGAACCGGCCGACACTGGCCCAACCACCCTTACTCGCGGCGTCGAGCATCTGTTGCGAGGGAATGGCTCGCAAGGCAGCAAGCGATTGTGCGCCGAGGTTTGCCGCAAACTTGCTTCCCTGCTCTTCTGCTCGGGCGCGAGGCACTGCGGAGAGTGCACCCGTTATGGCACCGCTTTCCCCAATTGCACCGGCAATGAGATTCTTCGAGAGTGGCGAAACCATGTGAGCGCTGACGGATATCGATCCGGCAGACTCACCGGCAATCGTGACGCGTTTCGGATCGCCACCGAAGTTCGCGATGTTGCGCTGCACCCATTGCAATGCGGCGTTCTGATCAAGCAGTCCGTAATTGCCCGAAGCGTTGTGAGGCGACTCTTTCGTCAGCTCCGGATGCGACATGAAGCCAAACACTCCGAGGCGGTAGTTGACTGTCAGGACGACGATGCCCTTTGCCGCCATGCTCTCGCCGTCGTAGCGAGGCTCTGATCCATCGCCGCTCACAAAGCCACCGCCGTAGAAATAAACGAGCACGGGCAGTCGCTCGCGCGAGGATTTAGCGGGTGTCCAAACGTTGAGATAGAGACAGTCTTCGCTTACGCCGTTCGAACGGAAGATCATGTCGTCGAAGATCCGGGCTTGCATACAGCGTGGACCAAAGTCGAGTGCCTGTCTCACGCCTTGCCAGTTTCTGACGGGTTGTGGTTCGCGCCAACGCAGATCACCGGTTGGTGGCTGAGCGAACGGAATGCCTCTGAAGATGCGAACGCCTGACGGTTGCGTGCCGCGTCCCTCCAGAGTTCCGTTTGCAGTTTGGACCACATCGGCGGCCTGTACAGCGACAGCCGTCAGGAGAATCAAGAACACCAGAACAAAATTTTTCATAACCCATTTATACATCATCATCGAGCGACATAGAACGTACTGTAGGGGCGGCCCTCCGTGGCCGCCCTCGGTTGGAAATCGTATTCGTGAAACCGAGTTCGTCGATTTCCTGAACCCGTGTGCAAACCGAGGGCGGCCACGGAGGGCCGCCCCTACAGTACGTTCCGAATTATTTAATTCATCTGAGAGATCAGGTAGTCTGTCACGATGACTTCGAAATGGATTGTCCACAAGTTTGGCGGCACGAGCGTGGCCGATGCGGAGCGGTATCGAGCTGCCGCTGAGATCGTGTTGGCGCGCGCGCCTGATGAACGCGTGGGGATTGTGGTTTCGGCGATGAGCGGCGTGACGAATGCTCTCATCAACTCTGTCGAACTCGCCGCGAGTCGTGATGAGTCTTACTTAACCAAACTTAAGGACCTTCAAACACGACATCTCGAAACGATCGAGAAGCTGGCAACCACACAAACCGCAGCACTTCGCGAAATAATCATCTCTGACTTCAAAGCGATCGAAGAAGTCTTACGCGGTGTTTGGATCACACGAATTCCATCCGAACGCATCACCGAATTTGTCGCCGGTCACGGAGAGTTGTGGTCGGCCCAGATGTTGCACGCTTATCTCGAAGCAAATGGACATTCCTCAACCTGGCTCGACGCTCGCACAGTGCTCATCGTCGAACCGGACAGCAACGCTGTCGTAATTGACTGGAAACTTTCGCAGGAGAACGTAAACGCCTGGCAAGCAGATCACGTCGACACTGATTTCGTCGTGATCACCGGTTACGTCGCTGCGACACATGACGGCTCGGCAACAACTCTGAAGCGAAATGGAAGCGACCTCTCCGGTTCGATCTTCGCAGCGTTACTCGACGCCGGCTCGGTGACGATCTGGACTGACGTCGACGGCGTATACAGTGCCGATCCGCGTCGCGTTCCGGATGCGATCGTGGTACCTGAACTCTCGTACCAGGAAGCAGCGGAGCTCGCATATTTCGGCGCGAAAGTCATTCACCCGAACACGATGGCGCCCGCAATCGCAAAGAACATCACCGTCTGGATCAAAAACAGCTTCAAGCCGGAAGCGACGGGCACGAGGATCTCAGCCTCGTCACGACCCGATCTACCGATCAAAGGTTTTGCCGCGGTCGAAGACATGGCCCTGATAAACGTCGAAGGCACAGGCATGATCGGCGTGCCGGGCGTGGCCCACAAACTCTTCGGCGCTTTGCGAGAAGTCGGCGTTTCGATCGTAATGATCTCGCAGGCGAGTTCGGAGCACTCGATCTGTTTCGCTGTTCCGAGTGCTCATGCAGTACTGGCAAAGAAAACTATCGAAGAAATCTTTTTTGCGGAATTACAACGAGGAGAAGTTCAGACAGTAGATCTCAGAGAGAGTTGCTGCATAGTAGCCATGGTTGGCGAGGGCATGATTGAACGACTGGGCATGGCGGGACAGTTTTTCAGCGCGCTCGGCAAAGCAGGTGTAAACATTAGAGCAATTGCACAAGGCTCGTCCGAACGTAATATCTCCGCCGTCATCGAACAGCACGAAGCAACCAAGGCATTACGAGCACTACACTCGGCCTTTTATCTTTCGAGTCAAACTCTTTCGATCGGTGTGATCGGCGCAGGACTAATCGGCGGAACGTTTCTGGACCAACTCACTGCGCGTGTTCAGGAACTGCGCACAGAACGCGGTATCGATCTGAGAGTACGCGGGATCATGAATAGCCGGAAGATGATTCTTCATGACGGGCAGTTTCGTCTCGATGGTTGGCGCGATGAGTTAGATGAAAGTTCGTCTGCTGCGGACATCGAACAGTTCGTCAATCACGTTCACGCCGAACACCTGCCGCACGCCGTCATTATCGACGCCACGGCGAGCGGTGAACTGCCAAAGTATTATGAGAGTTGGGTGTCGAGAGGCATAAACATCATCACGCCGAACAAGCAAAGCAACTCCGGTCCACTTGCGTCTTATGTTAGCCTGCGCAACGCAGCGCGCAAACATCAGCGATACTTTCTTTATGAAACAAACGTCGGCGCCGGACTGCCAATCATTCACACACTTCGTGGTCTAATCGAAACCGGAGATCAAATCATCAAGATCGAAGGTGTACTTTCGGGCACGCTTTCGTACATCCTCAACTCGTTCGATGGTTCACGCACCTTCTCGGAGATCGTTCGTGAAGCTCATAAGCTCGGACTGACCGAACCCGATCCGCGTCTGGATCTCTCAGGTGTCGACGTCGCACGCAAGCTAATCATCCTTGCCCGCGAGATGGGACTTCAGGTCGAGATGGAAGCTGTTGAAGTGGAAAGCATGGTGCCTGAAGATCTGCGTTCGGCAAGTTTAGAGGAATACCTGACCACACTCGGCAAACACGATCACGCAATCGCCGATCGTCTCGACTCAGCTCGGGCAAGTGGCAAAGTGTTGCGATATGTGGGTGTGATTAATAACGACGGCAGTATGTCTGCAGGACTGCGCACTTACTCGCTCGATCATCCATTCGCGAGTCTGAAGGGCAGCGACAACATCGTGAGTTTTCAGACCGTCCGATACAACACTCAACCAATGATCGTGAGAGGTCCTGGCGCTGGTCCGGAAGTAACCGCAGCCGGCGTCTTCGCCGATCTACTTCGACTCGCTTCCTTCCTTGGGGCACCGCAATAAGTGCCACAGATATCCTCCTGTGTGGCAACGCAGTGAGCCCAAGATACCTCTGAGGAGAAGTTAACTTTCAGCTCTCCCACGTCCCAACAATTCAATAGGAGGAATTCCCATGTTTAGGACAATGCTGATTCTGACAATGATCGTGGCGTGCGCCTCAATCGCCGCCGCCCAAAGTGATTACAAAAAGTTCGAGTTCTTTGGCGGCTTTTCGCATAATCGCGTCGATACCGGCATCGGCGACGACGATCCTTCACTGGGAGACATTGTCGATGAGCGTGAAGGATTTAACGGTTTCGAAGTCTCGGCGACTGGAAATCTCTCACGATATTTCGGATTGAAGGCCGATTTTTCCGCGCACTTCAAGAGCCAGACTTTTTCGCCTGCTCCGCCTGCGAGTCTCGACGTCGACTCACGTCTCTTAAATTTTCTCGGAGGAGTTCAACTCAAAGACAACTCCAGCGATAAAACATTCAAGCCGTTTGCTCACGCGCTCGTGGGTGCAGCTCACACTCGGAATGAGCTCACGTTCAATAATTTTATTTGCCTCGCGATCGTTCCGAACCCTTGCGCGAATACCACTGTAAGCGAAACAGGTTTTGCTGGAGCGTTTGGTGGTGGCCTCGACATTCGCGCGAGCGATCGAGTTGATGTGAGAGTGATTCAGTTTGATTATAACCCGACGCGATTGTTTGATAGCACACAGCACAACTTTCGGATCGGCGTCGGGATCGTGTTTCACTGATCAAGGAGTGCAGCCTGTCCCCCAACAGGCTGCACCACCATCTATCTGAGGCGATTCCCGCGTTTGATACAATTGTCGCCCGACCACTCTTCGGGCTGCACCAGCACGGTTACGGGAATCACCTCATTGCGTCGGACCCATCTGCAACGACCGTGCCCACTAACGCTGAAAGCGTTCGCTAGCCGTAACCCAGCCACATTAACGCCGAAGGCGTTGGCTAACCCCAGCCCAGCGTTCGAGCATCGCGAGAACCCTGGGGACATAATTTCAATTTGCGACCAAACCCTGAAAGGGTTTGGCGTTTGGCGAACCCTTTCAGGGTTAATCGCTATTTTGGTTTTTTACCCAGGGTTGTCGCTGGCGCTCCAACCCTGGGCTGGGGTTCGCCAACGCCTTCGGCGTTAATGTGGCTGGGGTTCGCCAACGCCTTCGGCGTTAATGTGGCTGGGGTTCGCCAACGCCTTCGGCGTTAATGTGGCTGGGGTTCGCCAACGCCTTCGGCGTTAATGTGGCTGGGGTTCGCCAACGCCTTCGGTGTTAGGTGGCTATGTCTCAGCGTGAGACATACGCCGGGGGGGGAATGTTTCATGCTGGATCACTGGTTGGACCATGCACGTGGGTGTTAATCAATTTGAGGAGTTCGGCGGGTGGGAATGGTTTGGAGAGCGCACCGACTGCGCCGAGTTTCTTCGCTTCAGCGAAAACCTGTTCGCTACCATGGGCGGTGATCAGGACGATCGGTATCTCAGGTTGATGCTTCAGAATGTCGGTGATTACCTGGAAACCTGATATATCCGTCAAGAAGAGATCGACGACACTGAAACCAAACCGCCTTCTTCGCACCTGATCAATTCCATCAAGTCCTTTAGTAACCAGGACAACCTCGTACCCATTCGACTCAAGCACAAGCCTGAGCGCGTCGCCTACTGACGGCTCGTCATCTACGATGAGGACTCGTAATTTATTCTCCATTGGGGGATCAGGCACAACCATCAGGGCTTTGCTGCCATCGACGAAGCAGGTCGTTCAACTTTGATGCCAAGTTTTTTGAGCTTTCGGTAAAACGTTGGTCGAGGAAAACGCAAAATCTGAGCGCTCTTTTTAATATTGCCGGCCGTGCGTTCGAGAGTTTGCATAATCGCCTCGCGCTCAATCTCTTCCATCGGCAGTAATGGAGGAATCACAAAACTCGAACTGGTCAGGCGCGTTTGAAATTCCTCCGGCAAACAATTTGGCAGCAACTCAGTGCCCGAACAAAACAGCACTGCACGCTCAATAACACTCTCGAGCTGCCGGATGTTGCCGGGCCAATCGTAACGAACCAGACGCATGACCGTTTCCGGCGCTATATCGCTGATTCGCTTTCCATACTGTTCGCTGAAACGCTTCAAAAAGCGGTTCGCGATCAATGGCACATCGTCAAGACGGTCACGCAAAGGTGGAACCTTGATCTTGATCGTGCTGATTCGGAAATAAAGATCCTTACGCAGAACTCCCTCATCGATCAGAGCGCTCGTGTTGCGGTTCGTCGCCGAAACGAGACGAAAGTTGACCTCGATCTCACGCTCATCACCAAGGCGTCGCAACTTTCGCTCCTGTAAAACTCGCAGCAACTTCGTCTGCAAGTGAACCGGCATCTCAGCGATTTCATCGAGAAGCAACGTGCCCTGGTTTGCAGCTTCGATGAGTCCGCGCTTGTCGCGGTCGGCGCCGGTAAAGGCGCCTCGCTTGTATCCAAACAGCTCTGACTCAATGAGCTGGTGCGGAATCGCAGCGCAGTTGATTCGAATAAACGGACCAGCAGCACGCTGGCTCTGCGTGTGAAAGGCCGTGGCAATCAGTTCTTTACCAGTACCACTCTCACCTTCGACCAACACCGAAGCATCGGAAGGCGCGGCAGTCCTGATCACCTCGAAGATCTGGCACATCTTCGTATCGCGACCGATCATGCCAAACGTTTCGCCGTCGCCCGCAAGCGTTCGCTTGAGCGATTCGTTTTCATGTTTCAACGACTGAAGTTGTAACGCGCGATCGACGAGAGTGAAGAGACGATCGGGAGTGTAAGGCTTTTCGAGATAATAATATGCGCCGGCTTTGATGGCCTCGATAGTGATGTCGAGCGAGCCGTATCCCGTCATCAGAATTACTTCGACGTCGGGCGTGTTCCTTTTGACGTGCGTGATCAGATCGATTCCGGAAGCGTCTGCCAAACGAAGATCGGTGATGACGAGATCAACAGGAGTTTGTTTGAGGATGCCCGTCGATTCCGCAAAACTCTGAGCCGTCAAAACCTCGAAGCCGGCCTCGGTGAGAATCAACGACAATGATCCGGTCACGCTCGGCTCATCATCAACTACCAAAATCTTTTTCAGGCTGCGTGCAATCACGATTGGCTCCTCTCGTCAGCAGGCAATTCAATTCTGACCTGAGTTCCCTTTCCCGGCTCGCTTTCAACTACGATTCGACCGCTATGTTGCTGAATAATCTTCTGCGCGTAAGGCATACCGAGACCGAGGCCGCGGCTCTTCGTCGTGTTGAATGGTTCAAAGATCTGTTTGATCCGTTCCGGACTCATTCCTGGACCGGTGTCTTTGATCGCCATCCACATCTTTTTGCCATTGTGTCCCGTTGAGATCGTCAGACGTCCGCCGGTTGGCATAACCTGAACAGCGTTCAGTACAAGATTGAGTGTCGCTGCACGAATCGAGGCTTCATCCAGCATTCCGGAGACAGGTGAACTGTCGAACTCCAAAACGGTTTCGATGTTGTGTGCAGAAATCTCAGTGCTAAGAAGTTGTATGACGTCGCTCGCGACATCATTCAAGTCCACGGTTTTCAATGCGAGCGTGACTGGTCGTGCGTAATTAAGAATCTGTTCAGTGGTCGCGGCGAGATGGTTAATCGTCTCGATGATCTTGTCGACCAGTTGCACATCGGCTGCGGGAACTTTTCCGTCGAGTTTGTCTTTGAGGTGCTCGGAATAAAGTAACAGACCTGCCAGAGGATTCCGGACTTCATGGGCCACCTGCGCCGCAACTCTGCCGAGCGTCGCAATCTTCTCGCTGTGCGCGAGTTGTTCATTGGCTGCCATCAACCGCCGTTGCTTACGATTCACGATGCTCAGCAGAATGCTGACGACGATCACATCGACAGTCATCGAGATGAAGAAGTGCTCGACTCTCTGCTCGATCTTGTTACGGTACTCGGCGTTTTCGGGCCCGGGATAATTGCGCTCAACCCAACCGTAGTACGGCGGCCGCAGCACTTTCTCCCACATCATGATCACGGAGACCGTCAATATGAGCGTCAGCGCTGTAAAGAGCATGATCAGACCGAGATTGGAGCGTCTCGTTTCAGACACTACAAACGAACGCGGGACATTCGTGAACACTCGTGAAAGGACACTCATAGACGATTCCCGGTAAAAGGCCGACTCCCACAGCCTCCCTGAGAAGGGATTAATTTGCGAGTTTTGGGTTTAGACGAGGTTGTTAACTAAAGACCCAAAAAACTTTACTTGTGGTGTGCAAGGCTTCCTGCAAATGCCTGCCCAGTGTCTCATATTGAAGCAAAGTGCGCACGTTCCGAAAGAGGAATCACAAAAAGATTACCTGATCGTTTGGGCTTTTTGTGGCTTAATGATGCCGCATGAAGAACGGTTCCACACACTATCGCGCGTGCAATCTCTGCGAAGCGATCTGTGGGATCGAGATCAAGGTCGAAGGCGACGAGCGTCTCACCATTCGTGGCGACAAAGACGATCCATTCAGCCGCGGATATATCTGCCCGAAGGCCGTCGCTCTACAAGATATTCATTACGACAAAGATCGGCTGAAGCATCCCGTCCGTCGCATTCCCGGCGGCTGGCGACGCATCGGTTGGGACGAAGCTTTCGACGAAGTAGCGAAGAATCTCAAACAGGTTTACGCGAAGTATGGCCGAAACTCTATCGGCTCGTACCTCGGTAATCCAACGGTTCATAACTACGGCGCCCTTCTCTTCGTACCGGGCTTTCTCCGCAGCCTGCACACGCGAAACAAATTCTCTGCAACTTCAGTCGATCAACTCGCGCATCACGTCGCGGCGTTTCTGATGTTTGGTCATCAACTACTGCTTCCAATCCCGGACATCGATCGCACAAAACTCTTCCTCGTTCTCGGCGCGAATCCGGCTGTCTCAAACGGCAGCATGATGACTGCTCCAGGCCTCGGTCGCAGAATGGAGGAGATCCGGCGGCGCGCCGGCAAAATAATTCTGATCGATCCTCGTCAAAACGAAACCGCGCGTCTAGTTGATCAGCATCTGTTTATTCGTCCGGGCGCTGATGTTCTCTTGTTGCTCGCACTGCTGCATGTTGTTTTCGACGAAGGTTTGACGCGGCCTGGTCCATTGGACACCTTGACGAAGGGTCTTGAAACGATCCGCAATCTCGTGAAGGAATTTCCACCGGAAAGAGTAGCTCCGATCACGGGAATCGAGTCGGAACAGATACGCGTGCTCGCGAGAGAGTTTGCGGCCGCTCAGTCAGCAGTTTGTTACGGAAGAATCGGCGTCAGCACGCAGGAGTTCGGCGGTACGTGTCAGTGGTTGATCAACGTCCTGAACGTCGTGACGGGAAACATGGATCGACCAGGCGGTGCGATGTTTAATTTACCGGCCTTCGATCCATTGTCGGCGCCAGAGTCGCTAGCTCCGCGCGGCAGTTTCGGACGCTGGCACAGTCGCGTGCGAAAGCTGCCGGAATTTTCCGGAGAGTTGCCGGTAGCCGCACTTGCTGAAGAGATATTGACCCCGGGCGAAGGACAAGTAAAAGCTCTCGTAACACTCGCCGGCAATCCAGTGCTTTCAACACCCAACGGCCGCGAGTTGGACGAAGCACTCGAGAGTCTCGAGTTCATGGTATCAATCGACATCTATATCAACGAGACGACACGACACGCTCACATCATCCTGCCCCCAACCGGCCCGCTGGAGCGTGGTCATTACGACATCGCATTCAATCTTCTCGCAGTTCGTAACACGGCCAAGTTCTCGACACCGTTGTTTGATCCGGCGCCCGACACACGAGCCGATTGGGAGATACTCGCCGAGTTGCAGACTCGAATGGAACACAAACAAGTCGGCAACATCCTGCGCGGCGTGCAGCGAAAGTTGGGCCGGCGATTCTTTGGTCCCGAAAGAATCCTCGACCTTGGTTTGCGCTTTGGACCATACGGCGCCGGTTTCAATCCTCTTTCCAAAGGACTGACGTTGCGAAAGCTGAAGAACGCCGTGCATGGAATCGATCTAGGTCCGATGATTCCCTGTTTACAAAAACGGCTGCGCACTGCGGACAAGCGCATCGAGTTGGCGCCTGAGCTTTTGGTCAAAGACGTGGAACGCGTGAAAGCAAAGTTTCTCGACAGCGCGCCACAGGATTTGAACGCTAATCTATTACTGATCGGACGCCGTCATCTGCGCAGTAACAACTCGTGGATGCACAACGCACGAAGATTGTTGCGAGACGACGAAACGCAACCGCGTTGCACGATCCTCATGAACCCCGTCGACGCTGCGCATCGGAATTTGAGTACCGGTCAAAGTGTCAGAGTGGAATCGAGAGTGGGATCGATCGTGATTCCGATTGAAGTTTCAGATGAGATGATGCCCGGCGTGGTGAGTATTCCACACGGTTGGGGTCACGATCGGCCCGGAAACAAGATGGCGGTGGCCCAACAACATCCGGGTCAGAGCATCAATGACCTGACTGACAATCAGGCGATCGATGCTCTGTGTGGTACGGCGGCGTTCAATGGAACGCCGGTGACCGTGTCCGTCGACTTGGATACAGTCAGTACCACCTCGCGGTAGCGGGTGGGTACGAAGTCTACTCACGCACGCTGCGCAAAGATCCCCGAGAACGCCCCGCGGTGCCAATAGAACACGATCAGCCAGAGCGCAGTCACCAGGACCGCCATCCCCATGCCAACCGGATTCAGTAACAGGTGATACAGAAGGATGTTCACAATCACTGGTCCCAGCAACACCAGTCCGAGCGGCACGTAACGATTCACGAGCAACAGCACCCCACCAATGATTTGCAGCACTGCCACAACCCACATGTAGTGCGATTGTACGAGGGCGCCGATAAACTGTCCGGCGAGACCGGTTGGCATTGGTCCCATCGGCATGAACTGCAAGAACGCGTTCAGCCCGAACACTACAAAGATCAGTCCGAGCAAAAGTCGCGCGATTAACGCTGCTATTCTCATCTAATTTCCTCCGTCCAGGGTTTCAACGTTTTTCCCGCTCAGAAGCTTTCAGTAATTGTTTTTCAACCGAGAGGTCGTCGCGGATGCTTTCGATCTCGTATTTCACCTGTTCTATTCGCCTCCAGGGTGGGTGCGGAGGTTCTCCTGTGTTGCGCTCTTCTCGAGTTCGGCCATCCGCCTGCTTAAGTTCTTCCAATAGCTGCTCGAGTTCGTTAAGTTGATCTTCCAGCGAATTCACTTTATCAGTCTGGTCGTCCAGCTCTTTCGTGGAAGGTCCCTGACTCCACAGGAACCTCTGCCGTTCTGCGCTGAATTTGTCTTCCAACGGAGCTTCGGTGGCGGTGGCCATTCTGGACCAGTAAGCACCCGACGCTACTCCCGCTCCGGCATCCCCGCCTAATCCGCTTTCGAACCGGCGTGTCACAGCATAGGACCGCAATCGTGAAAGTTGAGCTTGAGTTCCCCATCGCTTCGTAAAAGTGATCAACTCTTCGAAGGGAGCATCAACCAGTAACTCGAGCTCACGGGAACGCTCGGATAGTTGAGGAACAGCTCGCAGGTTTTGAGGGCCGCCCGTCGCGTCGCCCGATTGGGTCTGACCAGCTTTGGACGCAAAATATTTGCGAATGACGTCAGCGGGTACTCGCCCCGTTTGAGCTCGAATGACAAGATCCAAATCGTCGGCGTCCACTGTTTCGACTACGTCCGACCATTGCTCGTATTGATCGGGCATATTAGCAGCGTCTCTACCGGCGACGGCCTGCTCGCGGAGTTTGTCGAGTTTCATGCCCGTAAGCCGGCCGTAAAGAGCTGCCTGATCGATGGGAATAGACGGTATTGGTATGGAAGAAACGGTAGTTGTAATCTGGATGGAGGCCCCGGGCGGCCAGAACCTATGCTCGGTCTTATCTGACGACAAATCCTGATCACTTATTACGACCGACTTAAGGTCAGGGCCCATGGTACCCGTCCCAGTCATTCCCGCGGTATCTCCAACCGAGGCGACTTCGATGGTGATATTCCAATAGTATTTGGTTCCGCTATTTTCTATCTGTAGTCGCACAAGCTCATCGGCCTGTCTGGCCATTTCCGCTTCAATCTGCGGCTCGATCTTGTTCTTCATCGCATCTTCAATCTGATTCTGGCGCACCCAAGCGCCGACCAGTTCTGCCCCGAAATTTAAGGCCGAGTGAGCTGCCATGCCACCAGCCATCCGTAAGTTAGATCGGATTCCAGAGATTGGCGGCACGGCTCCGCCTGTGCCTGGATCAGGCTCCACTCCAACCGCCGGTTTCGGCATCTTAAAACCCTGATGCTCATCCATCGGCGAGCCCGGTTTCGGCATCGTGAAGGGCTCGTGAACATCCATGGGAGAACCACCGGCTTTCGGCATCGAGGAGCCCTCGTACACATCCATGGGAGAACCGGTTCTCGACATCGGAGAGCCCTGGCCTTGATATGCATCCATCGGAGAGCCGGCTGGGGGCATGACACCGGTCGGTTTAGGCACCATGCTGCCGGTCGGATCTCTTCCCGGAAAACTCAGGATGGTGCGCGACATAAGCTGCAATTCGGGATGAGCGTCGTAGAGTTCGTTGTAAATCCAGATTGCGTCCTGGTTCGTGATTATAGTTCGACCGGAAGACACGCTCGATCTACCGCTAAAATAATCTGTTTGGAGTGTGGTAGTGTCTTTGGTCCACTTCGCGTGGAGTGATTCATCGACGGCGACACACGGTGCATTGTTGTATGAAAATGCGGAACCTACGTCGTCCAGGTGCTCGCCACCGACTATATGCGCGGCCTCCATCCTTCCCGCGAAGCCTTGCTTGTTAATAAAGTCGGTAAGTTGACTATATGGTCCAACCCAAACTTTCCCGCCAAGACTGGGAATGTCAACGTCCCAAATGTCTCCCTGCACCCAAACCGCACCAGTCCCGAGAGATCCCAACCATACTGGTGGTGATGGAGCGGTCGGAGGCGTAGGAGAATTAGGCCCACGCTGAATTTTGATTGCTGGAGATTGTTGAGCGACGTGCGTGAGTTCATGCGCGATGAGACGGCGGCCCGCGTGAGTTCGCGGTTCGTACCGGCCGGCGCCGAAGACAACGTTGTTGCCGATCGTAAAAGCGCCTGCATCCAGCTCACTCACCGGTTGACCGGAATACACTCTCACTTTCGAGAAGTCATGACCGAGGCGCTGTTCCATATCCAGGCGAAGCCCCGGCTCGAGCGGACTGCCCGCACTTCCAAGGACGTCTGAAACATGATCGGAAGTTTCCGCCGTGTGCTCGCCGGAGCTGATCTGCGGTACAGACTGTTTGAATGCAGAGTTCAACGGCGAGGCGGAAACGCGGTCGGCCACGCGGTCCGCTTCGATCTCGTCGGCTTCGTTTGGCTGCGAAACGATCAGGCCCTCGTTATTCGCGAGACGCGACGGGCCATTTAAGATACCCGGCAGGAAACTCAGGGCATCACTACTACTCCATTCAGAGGCTTGGCCCTTCTTCCTGAAGGTATCTTCCTGCCGAACCGGTTGTGTCGCTCTCGCGTTCATCGTGGTGTGAATACGATAAGCCTGGTGTCAACCCCACGATCACGAGAGGGGATCGTGAGAGAAGCCGCCTTGGCCGTTTTGGTAATCTTCAATCGCCTGAAGAATTTCTTCCCTCGTGTTCATCACAAATGGTCCGTAGCGCGCGACGGGTTCGTTCAGTGGAACACCACCAATCAGCAGGATCTCGAGGGTGGTAGTCGCATCCGACGGATTCTCGATTCTGACTTCGTCACCATCGTGCGCAAACAATACCATCTGACCGTCTCCTCCTGCTTCACGTTCTGTACCGAATAATCCACGTCCATCAACAACGTAAGCAAACGTGTTGAAGTCATTCGGAACTGTTTGCGTCACGACGCCGCCGGGCTTGATGCTGTAGTGCAGGTACATGATCGGCGTTCGCGTTTCAATAACTGCTTTCTGGCCCATCGCCTCACCGGCAATCACTTTCACCGTGACGAGTTCGTCTTCCGAAGTTACTTTCGGAATTTGCGAGCCTGGGAACTCCTGGTAGCGTGGCGTCATCATCTTGTCACGCTTCGGCAGGTTTACCCAAAGCTGAAATCCGTGCATTCGTCCGCCTTTGCGCGCGAACTCGGCACTCGGCATTTCGGAGTGAATCACACCAGCGCCCGCAGTCATCCACTGCACATCGCCCGGCGTCAGACGTCCGGCGTGTCCGCGAGAATCCTTATGCTGCATCTCGCCTGACAACATGTAAGTCACCGTTTCAAATCCGCGGTGCGGATGGTCCGGGGCGCCTTTCGCCTGGTTTGGTCCAAGCTCCATTGGTCCCATCTCATCAAGCAGCAAAAATGGATCAAATTCTGAGAACTGCGGCTTTGGAAACGGCCGCCGCACCAGAAAACCCGCGCCTTCCAGAGTCTCGATACTGTTCACGACACCCGCGACCGCGCGAGTCTTTGTCAACACTTCACTAACCATTGAAATAAATCTCCTTATTCGTGGCGAGCTGCCGCCTCATAACCGATTTTCTTCAAGAGGCGAATGAGCGTTTCGCGTTCGGCTCGATTGAGAGAAGCAGCAGCGAGTCGTTCCATGTCCGAAGCATGATCGGCGTAAACGCGTGTGACCAGTACCCTGCCGGCTTTTGTCAGGTGAACTATCCGCGCCCGGCGATCAGTGCCGGATGCTCGTCGTTCGACCAAACCTTTTGACTCCAGACGATCGACAGCGACGGTGATGGATCCACTCGTCAGCAGGATTTTCTTTCCGATTTCGTTGATTGGAAGCGGTCCCTTGTGCAGCAGAGCTTCAAGAACGGCGAAATCGCTGCCGCACATCTCCAATTCCGTGATGCTATTTTCGGCGTACGTCTCAACCGCGCGTGCCGCCTTCCACAAGACCAGAAAGACGTGAACGCCACTACCACCCTTTAACGACTGCTCTTTACGCGTGCTCATTTGCCTTAATCTCTAATATCTTGACGTCAAGATACTTTAGATAAGGGCAAGCTGTCAAGGCGAGGACCTGCGACTCCGGTTAATGACACATTTTGAAATACGTCGGAAGCGTTGGCTGATTTACGCCGAAGGCGTTGGCTAACCCCCAGCCCAGGGTTGTCGCTACGCTCCAACCCTGGGATCGCAGATAAAAACACATTAACCCTGAAAGGGTTCGCCAAAAGAAACCCTTTCAGGGTTTGGTCGCAAATTGAAATAATGTCCCCAGGGTTGTCGCTACGCTCCAACCCTGGGTTGGGGTTAGCCAACGCCTTCGGCGTAAATCAGCCCACGCCTCCGACGTATTTCAAACTGCATCACTGGTGCGACTCTGACCGCATCACTGCCTGCGGCTCAAAACAAGTAACGCGGCGCCAAAGAGAAAACACGAAATGGGATCGCTCACTGTCCACCACCAGGGCATGCCTGAGGTGAAATCAATCAAGAAGAAGACTGGAGCGGCTACCAAAAACGCGATGGCGTTGAACAGGATGAAAGGGCGAAAGCGGTCGACGTCAGTTGCGATTAACCATAGTGATAGTCCGTGCACGCCGTAGGTGTAGGAGGCCTGCCGGATCATGAACATGAGGATTGGGCCATGGGGCATCTCGCCGAGTCCGATCCACGCGTGTGAGAGCTCCATCCACGAGCGCGGCATCCCGACAGCGATAAACGCAAGTATCTCGACCGCACCGGCAAGTCGCAACACCCACACGAGAATTCGCTGTCGATCCATTGAGGAGAATTAAGCCATAGATTTACACGGATGAACACAGATAAAATCTGGCAATGAATGGATTAGTTTCGGCACGACTCCACAATCAAAAGCTATTATCATCAAAGCTTAGAAAAGCTGGTGATGTGGTGCGTTGGTTGGGCGCGGTGCAGGCGCAGGACTTTAATGCGGCCAAGTGGGCGCTTGCGCTCCGAATGCGCAAGGCGACCGAGGCCATCATAGAAGAGGCTTTTAATAAGGCCGAGATACTACGCACGCATGTTATGCGTCCGACGTGGCACTTCGTCGCGCCGGAAGATCTTCGCTGGTTACTGCAGTTGACTGCGCCACGTGTGAATCTTAGAGCTGGTCCAAACTATCGCAAGTTCGAACTTGATGCCGCAGTCTTCAAGCAATCGAACAAGATCTTTACCAAGGCGTTGCAAGGCGGGAAACATCTCACGCGGCTGGCTCTCAAATCAGCGCTGAACACAGCAGGTATCGATGCGAACGATGGAGTTCGGTTAGCACACATTCTCCTGCGTGCCGAACTCGATGGTGTTATTTGCAGCGGCCCACGAATAGGCAAACAGTTTACGTACGCGCTTCTCGAGGAGCGAGCGCTGGCGGCAAGAGCGCTCAACCGTCACGAGGCGTTGGCAGAACTCACGCAGCGCTACTTCAGAAGTCATTCACCCGCAACGTTGCAGGATTTCGTTTGGTGGTCTGGTCTAACGGTTGAAGATGCAAAGCGAGGCATGGCAGAGGTTGGGTCTCCACGCTCCGCGCAAACGAAACAACCGTCGCCGAACTCAACTCATCTCCTCCCTGCATTTGACGAGTACTTCGTTGCTTACAAAGACCGGCAAATAGCTGCCGGCTCATTGTCTACGTGGGACGTGCTCGGTCCAACATTCATCATCGATGGAATCGCCGCCGGCACGTGGAAACGCACAAACTCATGCAAGGTCGAACTCCATCCTTCGAGAGCCCTGAAGAAGTCAGAAGAACTTGCGCTCAAACAAGCTGTGGATCGATACGCGGATTACTTAGGCGATATCTCTCGACGCAGATAGAAAAGCAGATCGGTTGCGGGCGGGTCGATGCCGAGTTGTCGAATCATCCCGACGATCTGCCCGCGATGCATCGTCGCGTGATTCACAACGTGCTGCATCTGATTGATCAGCGGCATCGAGCTCGGATCGCCACTGAGAAGCTTGAAGTGCAAATCCGCCGCAAGTCGCGTCTCATCCAACTCGGAAACAAACTGAGCGCGCTCGTTGATCAAATTGAGCCAACGGTCTTTCAACACGGCGAGCTCCTTACACGACTCGGTAGACCAAAGCGTCCACGCTTCGGCTTTCGTTGGCGAACGGCCATGCCAACGCTCGAGCCAGATCCATTCAGCTCCCGCCATGTGCACGAGTGTTCCAAAGATCGACTGGTGACTAATCCCAACATCGCGCAGCAAACCCTCGTCGGGCAGCTTACTCGCAGCATCCATCGCAAGATCGTTGGCCCACTCGGTGTAGTCAAAAAGATTTTTGATGTCTATTAGATTCATGATCAAAACACCAACGTCTGAATGGAATGCGCGGGGCTGTTGACCTCAGCGGCATCGCCACTAACCCAAAGCCAGTACGACGCGGGTTTGTCGCTCGGATTCATCACGACCACCGCAGCTTTGCCATCAGGATTGAGAAACGCTGTCGACAACAATTGACTACGACTCGGCGAACTCGCGATTCGCTTTGCGCCCGGCTTAATAAACTTCGAGAAGTGCCCGATGTAGTAGTACGAACTGAGGTAAGTCAGCTCGCCAGTCTTCGTGTCCGCATGTACGGGAGCGAAACAGAAGTTCCCGACGTGATTTGGACCACCTCTCTCGTCGAGCAGAACATTCCAGTCAGTCCAACCAACCGTGCCGTTGTTGAAGTCGTGTATCATCGAGCGACCGTACTGTTCACCAAACTTCCACTCTCCGATCCTCTTCGCATCGAACGCATCGACACAACCTTCCGTAAAGATCAGATGCTTGTCCGGAAAAGTCTCATTGACCAACCGCACGTTATCAAACATCGGATCACCACCGCTCCACGGCTCGTACCAGTGGAAACCAATGCCCCAGACAAACTTCGCGGCTTTCGGATCGGCAAGCAACGTGCTGACTCTTTGATAGATCAAATCGCGATTGTGATCCCAGGCGATGATCTTCTTATCGCTCAATCCCGCACGGCTCAATGTTGGACCAAGATAATTCTTGAGAAAGTCTCTTTCTTCCTCGGCCGAGTAAATACACGACTCCCATGTCTGCGTCGCCATGGGTTCGTTCTGGATCGAGAGTCCCCAGATCGGTATTCCTTCCGCCTGGTAGGCCCTGATGAACTTCGCGTAGTAATTGGCCCATGATTGATAGAACTCGGGTTTGAGTTTGCCGCCGTGCAGAATGTCGTTGTTGTCCTTCATGAACGCCGGCGGGCTCCACGGACTCGCGAAGATGTTGAACTGGCCCTTTGTTGCCGCCAGGATTTCTTTGATGAATGGAATGCGATACTGCTTGTCGTGCGCAACACTGAAGGACTTTAGTTCTTTATCACCCTCGTCGACGTAGGTGTAACTGCCGCTGGAGAAATCACAACTGTGAATATTTGTGCGCGCGAGTTTGTAGCCGATGCCCCGCTGCTCGTCGAAGTGCGCGTCGATGAATTCGCGCTGTTTCTGTTTCGGGAGTTTGGCGAACGTTTCAGCGGATGCGTCAGTCAATGCTCCACCGATGCCGAGGAACGTTTGAAACTGACGGACGGGATCGACAAACACGCAGATCTGAGTCTCTTTCGGTTGGCCGACAGATTTGAAAGCGACAGTGTCAGTCTTCCTCAGCCGAAGATCTGACCTGTCGGCTGTGGTGTAGACCGTCACTTGTTTCGCGACGGCGGGTTTCGGTTCGAACTCGATACGATCGCGGTCGGATTTACCAAAGACAGAGGGAAGAAACTTATGGCCCAGCGCTGCAGCCGATGACGCGAACAGGAATTTGCGGCGGTCGATTTTCATGCGGAGATTTTACACGAAAACCGGGATTACCCACTCGCTGCCGCAGGTGGTACTGACAAAGCCCATTAACGCCATTTCTTCACTTTCGACCACTCTGATTGCAAACTCCACTTCAAACCTCTACACAGCAGAATTGGACGGTTCTCATAGCGGTAGGCATAAGGATTGTCGAGATTTGCAGCGACCGTCACTGACTCGAATTGCTCGCGCGCTTCACGTTCCGTCGAGCCGAGTAGAATCACGATCTCGCCGGTGTATTGGCGTGGTCCCCACAGAAAATAATTCTGATGTCCGCTGATCGCTTTTGGCAATCCATACTGTGGTCCAAAGAAATCGATCGCAGCCGCCTGGCCGTAGTTGCTGCCAAAGATCGCAGCGCGCTGTTGCTCTTCCGGTGTGAGTGAGTGGTAGACCTGCGCCGTTGCCGCCACCAGTCCGGGCCACGGAAACTCATCAGCGTAATACTGCGGCAACGTCTCACCAACAAAACTGCGCTCGGTCTTTGGCACTTCGAAAGGCAGATGCGATTGGTAGCGAAGAAACGTCTCGATCGGCAATACAGGCAATACGAGCGGAAGCAATGGAATGACACCGAACGCCAGCCAAATGAAACAAGCAAATTTCAAAACTGTTCGCTCAGAGATCAACCTTTCCGTCGCCACGCCACCTGCGGCAAACAACATCACATATGCGGGAGCCGAGTAGTAGTCCTTTCCGTGCGTGATCATGAAGAGCAAAATTGTGATCACAAACGTCCAGCCGAAGTTACGGTAGTTCTTCGCGTCGCGTGAGAAGAAATAAAACAACAGCCCGCCAAACCAGAAAGGACAACTGATCGGATTCAACATCAGCACCTGTTGCACGAGATACATGCCCGGCGAAAGAATGACGTCTTTTCCAGTCGCACGAATGTTTCGCATCAATTCGAGAAACGGCCAGTGATGCTGAATATTCCAGATCAGGTTTGGCGAGAAGATCAAAAGCGCAATCGCGCCGCCAACTAAGATCCACGGTGTAAAGAGAAGTTTGCGCTGGCGCGTTAACAAGAGTCCGGCAAGCAGTGCTGCGGCAAAGAAAACGATTGAGTATTTGTTCAGTAGTCCGACGCCTGAGATTGCACCAAACGCGAGCCAGAGTTTTGGATTCGCTGTGTTGATGAGTCGAAGAACGACGTAAGCGAGTCCGCCCCACAACAATGATTCGAGACTGTTCATCGCGAACTGGTGATCGATGACCCACCAGACGCCCGGCGTAGCTGCGAGCGCGGCAGCTAAGACAGTACCGAATCGTCCGGCGCCGAGCTCACGCGCGAAGGCTGCGGTGAGGATGATTCGTAATGCACCGGCGAGCGCAGGCCAGAAGAGTAGAGCCGGCAGTGAAGTGCCGAGCGTGTGACGAGCGATCCAACCAAGCACCGCGATCAGTGGTGGTTGATCTACGTAACCAAACGCGAGATGCTCGGAGCATGCGAGGTAATACAAACCATCTCGAAAATAACCGTATCGCGTTGACGTCAGCAGGTGTAAGGCGAAGTAACCGAGCGCGATCGCATACAACCACAATAGTGAGTTACTTTGACGACTATTTTGGTCCACTCGCATGAATGAACGGATTTTAGCCCACAAATATGACAAACGGTGTCATGAAAATGCGTAGACTACTGAGGCACGGTTAAAGCCACTGTAGGGGCGGTCCTCCTTGGCCGCCCTCGGTTTAAATCGTGTTCGCAAAATCCGAGGCCGTCGTTTCTTGAATCCGTGTATAAACCGAGGGCGGCCACGGAGGGCCGCCCCTACAGCTACGCCCAATACAGGAGAAAAATTTCCGATGCGCAAAGTAACATTTGGAGGAGCTAACAGTCTCGACAACTTCTTCGCCCGCAAAGACGACTCAGTCGACTGGCTACTCTACTGCAAAGAAGTACAACAGATCATGAAAGATTACTGGAAGAACATCGACACGGTCGTGATGGGCCGGCGCACCTACGAGGTTGCGATAAAGATGGGCGGCGATGGCGGCAGTGGTCCAGGTATCAAGACTTACGTGTTCTCTCGCACGATCAAAAAACGAAGCAACAAGAAAATAACGTTCGTCTCCGAGGATGCTGCGGACTACGTGAAGCGATTGAAAGAAGAGAAAGGTAAAGACATCTGCGTGCTCGGTGGTGGAGTGTTGGCGAAGTCACTGTTCGAAGCAGATCTGATCGACGAGATCGGATTCAACATTCATCCCGTGTTACTCGGCTCCGGCATTCCAATCTTCTACGAGATGTCGCGTCAAATTGATCTCGAATTGAAGAAGTGTCAGCAGCTATCAAACGGCTGCGTTGTTCTCACTTACAACGTGAAGCATATGTAATTGCATACAGGAATTTCCTGATGTCTTCTGTCTAAAAATCCGTGCTTGTATGTGACAGATTGCGTGTAGTATGTGCGGCGGTCACAGAGGGCAGGACCATGCGCAAAGATATTGCCAAGCGAAAATCCTCGCGTTAACCTCGGCCCTTAACGAAGATGAGCCTTAGCCTCGCCCAAGCTGATGCCGGCGATACTCATATACGTGTGACAGTTTGTGGGCAGTACAAGTCGTAAGGTGAGAGCGGCAGCACGATTCTGAAGCCGAACTACCGCTCTCGGCGGAACGCACAGGCAACACCCACAATTTGCCTCCGGGCATGCGCTCCGAACTCTATCTAAATGAAAAGGAGCAAGTGTTGATTAAGGCGCGAGGTCGAACCCGCTAGTGAGTAGCGCCCGACTAGTTCGGGCGTTTCGGGTAGCCTCCGAGTCGGCGCGCAGTGTAAGTGAAAATACACATAAATACAAGAGCGCATCTTCGTCAGGAGTCGTGGCCTGATGGGACGGGTGCGCCGAAACAAGCCATTGCGATTGAGCCACAAGTTATTGGCGATTAGGAAGCGTCTGCAGATGAGCCAAACTGAAATGGCGAGGGCGCTTGAGCTAAAGGTGCATTATTCCGCAGTTTCGAATTTTGAACTTGGAACACGTGAGCCGGATCTAATAATTGTGCTGCGTTATGCCCGACTCGCGGGCGTGCCGATGGAGATGATAGTCGACGATCAGATGAATCTTCCTGAGTAGACACGGATCGACGCGGATTTTATTTCGGATATGGCGCGCGGATTGGACGGCCTGGGTTGGTTCCTGGTTGGAGTTGGCTGTCCTTAATAATAGGGACGCCGTTTACGAGGACGAACTTAATACCTTCCGAGTATTTGGCGGGTTCCTGAAAAGTTGAACGGTCGGTGATTGATTGCGGATCGAAGATTGTAAGATCGGCATCAGCGCCGATTCGAATACGACCTTTGTTCTTCATCGACGGTACTCGACGTTCGAGACGTTGAGCGGGCATCAGCGTCATCTTTGTTAGCGCGTCCATGAGAGTGAGAGTCTTTTTCTCTCGCACATAATTTCCCAGCACTCTAGAATACGTGCCCGCCGTGCGTGGATGTCCCTTCCCTTTTTCGAGAATGCCGTCACTCGCAATGATCGTTAGCGGGCTCGCGATTGCAGTATCAACTACTTCTTCCGTCATTGAAAAAACAGCGACCATGCCGCCGGTCTTGCGATACCGATCGAAGCTCTCTTTCGTAAGTCGTTCTCCAGTCGCAGCCCATTGCAAATCTTTGTAGTCGATGTTGAAAACTTCCTTCCAGCCTTCGTCGAAGATGGCCGACTTGATGTCAGTCATGCCGGCGATGTACGGGTAACATTCCGTAGTCATGTCGAGCCCGCGCGACTTTGCTTCTCCGATCATTTGCAGCAGCTTTGGTGTTGCTGGTCCACCCGTGCTTTGAATGTGGACGACGTGCAAAGGCGCGCCGGTGATTGCGGCAGCGGAGATCACTTCTTCGAGCGCCTGGATGCTGCTGCCGGGTTCTTTCACTCCTGCGTGTCGCATGTGAACATGACACGACGCACCATAACGCGCTGCCACACGAAACATCTCGAGGATTTCCCAACGTGAAGCATTGGGCGTGTATTGAATTCCGAAGCCGACTGCAATCGCACCGCGTCGTAGACCATCTTCCAAACGCCGCTTCATCTCGTCGATCTCTGCATCCGTAGCCGCGCGTCGTGCTGCATCGCCAGTGGGAAGAAACGTGACCGGCTCGTGCATCGCGGCCATGCGTGCTGCGAGATGTCCGGCACTCACACCGTAGTTGATTAGAGACTTCTGATCGCGTTGCGCATACCAGGCATCAACGTCGCCCGTGCCGACTTCGAGTTCGAGAGCCGTGGTCACACCGTCCATTGCTTTGAAGCGATAGTTCTCGTCGTCCTGGCCATGTTGATGAAGATCGATAAAGCCGGGAGAGACTACTAAGCCACGAGCATCGATGACGGTGCGGCCTGTGAGCTTGTTGCTACTGATCGCTTTGATGGTGCCATTTGAGATGCCGAGATTTCGGATAGCATCCGATCGTGATTCCGGATCGATCACTCTGCCGTTGAGGATGACGAGGTCGTAGGTGGGCTGCACGCGTGAAGGTAAAATGAGCGCCAAGAAAATCAGCACAATAGATCCTATAGGACCTATAAGACCTATTTTCATCGCAGCTTTCCTCGAGCCGCCACACGCCAAACTTCCTCGACCTGCTCACCTCGCACGCCATAAATCTCATCGTGCATGTTTACCGCCGTGCAAACGTGATTCGGAATGATGCTGAGACGATTTCCAACCCGATAACTCCGTTCCGAACGTTCGATATTCAAATGCCCGTGCTCCTCGGAGAATCGCTCGACGTCTGCTGCCGGATCTTCCCTGACGATTCCGAACCCGCGCTCATCGCCACCCTGAAAACGATCGTAAGAGAACGTCTTCGATCCACCGTCGACGACTGCATGACCGGGAACAGCGGTGCTCACGACAGTTACGACAACCGAGAGCGCACAATCGTTCAACGACGCGGCTGATACCGCAACTGTATTTCGATCGTTGAAGATGTACGTCCCCGGACGAACTTCGTTAACACCATGGAAGTACCCGCCTTCATAAGCCGTGGGTGTCGATCCACCACTCACTACCGCAACAGGCACTCCGGCTTGATCAAAAGCTGCAAGCGCACGCTCGAGAAATTCATTTACACGCGTGCGCAACGCGGCTCGTTCTTCTGGTCCAACCCCGAAGTGACCCGGAAAGAACATCAGTCCTTTGAACTCGAGCGCGGGCAGATCAGTAATCTTCTGTGCAAGCGTTACCAGATCACTTTCATTGCTGAGCCCACAACGTCCGAAACCAACATCCATCTCGAGAAGAACTCCAATCTTTGTTCCCTGCCTCGACGCAGCTGCTGAAATCTCACGCGCTGCATCTTCCGAATCGAGTGAAACGCTGACCTTCGCTTGTTCCGCGATGCGTGCGAGTCGCGCCGTCTTTTCGGCACCAACGATCGGATACGCGATCAGTATGTCGTCGATTCCGGCGTCGAGCATCACTTCAGCTTCGCCGACTTTCGCGACAGTAATTCCCGTCGCGCCACTTGCGATCTGACGTTTCGCAAGCTCCGGAATCTTGTGCGTCTTGGTGTGTGGTCGTAGTAAGAGCTGATGCGTGCGGCAGTAATCAGCCACGTGCGACAGATTCCGCTCCATCACGTCAAGGTCGACGATGACTGCGGGAGTTTCGAGATCGGAAATATGCATGTGAATCAAGGAAACGATGGACTATTTTAGCCACGGATTAACACGGAAAATCGGATTTTTCATCTGTGTAATCTGTGGTTAAGGCACGATATCGAATGACGCTTCCTGTTTTGTCGACTTCCGCGTCACCATGTCCTTCGTCTCAATCATCGCCTGATAATGACCTGCCGCAAGATTCGTCAGCGGCAGGTATTGCGCAAACGTCAGGTGAGATACCGGCTGGCTCTCAATATCGGTCAACACATAATCAAAAAACTTTGTCGCCGGCTGACCGTCTTTCAGCAACCGCACCGTGACACGCACCAGCGGCTTTCCCGTGTCAGTACTGTTCGCCGCATTGTAGACAGACATAAACATGATCAGGTTATCGGTGGTCTTGAACTGACGCGCTGCTGAAGGGCGAATCAACTGTTTCCCATGCACAAACACGTCTGCATCGGCTGGATCTGGTGGCAGCTGATTGGCAGGTGCAACAAAACGACTAAGCACAACCGGCGTTGTCGCAAACTCAGCATCGGGTTCAGGTAGCACAAACTGTTCGCGACGAGCACTGACCTTTCCCGACTGTTTATCCTTCACAATCAGATCGATCGTGTACTCACCTGAAGTTAGCTGCAGATCCTGGCGATAGAAAATATTGTTGTTGACTATCTGGTTGTAATCGGCCGCCGAAAGATTGACGTCAAAGTTGCCACCCAATTTTGAAAGCATTCGATCCGCGCCTACTTTCACAACACCGAGCACCTCCAGTTGCAAAGTCTGCTTCTCTCCCTTGCGATCAAACTTCACCGCGGACGGCGGAATCTCAATCGCAAGCGGAATGTTGTATAGACCATGCCGCGTTCTGAATGCACTGAGTGAAACGAAGATCGGCAATCCGGGATTTGACTGCGCCTCAGCAAAATTTGCCAGCAGCTTTTTATCAGCCGGCGACAGCAGCACGATTTCTTCAGGCGAAATCGCGTAGTAGCCGGAGCGCGAACTGACCTGCGTATCCGGACGCTGCACTTCAATTTTTACTTTGCGGAACGTGCCGTCGAAGTTTTGATTCGTACTGCGATAAGCGATCGTGTAGCGCGCCTGAATTTCCTCATTGATACGCTCGAGCCCCTTGCCTATATCGTTGTTTCCTTTAAGAAACTTACCTCCGGTGTCATCCGAGATGCGGTACAAAATGTCGTACTCTCGATTTTGTCCTTCCTGTCGCACCGTGTCGAAGACAGTCTCGCCGCCAACGCCCCTGATGCGTTGTTCCTGACTGGCAATTGCCGACACGCCCGAAAGTGGCGATGCTGGAGCCACTGAATTTGTTCCTGCTGCGGCCCCACGGAGTCCTGCTGAATCAATGATGTAGACGGCGACGTTAGCACGGTTCGCGATATCGATCGTGCTTTGCACTTGCCAATCGAGAACTGCGGGCGTGACAAAGCCCTGCGAGAATAAAACCAGCGTTTTCTTACCCGGAATTCGTCGGAGGCCTTCAGCTATCGCAGCCAACGCCGCCAGCACAGGCCGCGCCTGTTGCACACTAAGAGCAGTGCGCATGCGGATGAATTGCTGCAACACGGTTTGAGCGATCAAGACGTTCGCCATCGCGGAGCCGCCGGAAGCGGAGGTGATGTCTATGCCTGACGGCGCGTTGTTTATGAAGTCTCTGAGATTAGCAATGTTCTCGTTGACCTCCTTTATTTCAGCGTTCCTGGCGCCGGAAGTACCGCCGAGATTCTCGAGTGTCGCGATCAGCTTTGTCTTGTCCTGCGTGAACGGCTGAAGCATCTGCAAGCCATTTGTCACAGACAGAATCGCCACCGCATCTGCTTCCGTTACCTGTTCACGAACATACTTGATCGCTCCCTCGCGCAGTTGTTTCAAGTTAGTCAGGTCAGTAGTTTGCGAGTCGAGCACAAGCGACACATAGTGGCGCGGCGCAGTTGGAGTCGTGCTGGTCGTAGTGGTGGTGGCGGGAGCACCCGTCTCGTTCGGTTTCTTAGTTTCAGTTTTTGAAAGTGGGGCGTCGAAGAATTCTATCTTTTGAGGTTGACCATTTTCCGTGATGAGGAAGTCTTCGGGTTTAAGATCGGAAACGTATTTGCCTTTTTTGTCCTTGACGATGACGTCGATGTTGACGAGGTTGGATTTTACTTTGACGACTTCATCGTCCTGAGCGTGTCCAATCAATGGAATGGACAAGACCAAAAGTAGACCACAGATTTGGACGGATTTTTTCACGGATTAGTCCCTTCCTACACCAAGTGCGTCAGCGACTCGATTTATATAGTTAAACCAGGACGCTATCAAAGTGATTTGAAGTATGCCCTTATCGTCGAAACCTACTGATCGGAGTCGCTCATGATCGGCTGGTGAGATGCGCGTCGCGTCGCGCGTGATCTGCACCACGTAATCGAGCATCACTCTCTCCTTCTCGGAGATTGGCGCCTTGCGGTAGTCGTCTTCGAGAGCGGCTACCAAATCTTTGTCCAGTGTAACCCGACGCAGAAACTCTGCGTGAGACTCGATTCAATAATGACACCGGTTGGTGACTGACACCACCGTCGTGATCATTTCGTGCTGCCGTCGATCGAGCGGCAAGTCGGGCGACATCAGCGCGCCAAATGTCGAAAAGGCGTGGAAGAGAGCGGTCGGTATCAAACTGTGAGAAGCAACGATGCCGGCAGTTTCGCCGTCCGGCGTCGGATGCACGGGCGTTGCGTACTCGATCGGATACAACTCGCGCTGAGACTCAACCGCCTTTCGCACCTCTTCACTCTCATCAACCGTCACCGTTTTAATCCAGGTCATTCCGTGGTCCTTCTTTCTACTAAACGCTTGTCGCGAAACAGAAGTATGTAAACCGGCAGTCCTAACGCGACGACGCCAACGCCGAGAAACGCCTGTCTTGGGTTGTTGCCAGCAAGTAAGAAGAGCAACCCGACAAGCATCGTCAAAAACACGATCGGCGTTAATGGATAGAGTGGCGTCAGATAGCGAATGGCGCCTCTGTCTTCACGACGAAACTTAAACAGCGCGACAACGCTGAGTCCAACAAATAAGAGTACGACAAATATAAAGTACGAAACGATCTCGTTGAAGTTACCCGCCACGACAAGCAGTGAAGCCAGCACTGCCTGCAATGCAATCGCGCGCGCCGGAGTTTGGTAGCGCTCGTGCAGCACAGCGACTGCCGGAACAAACAGTCCATCGCGCGCCATCGCAAAATAGACTCGCGGCGCCGACATCACGACTGCCGTAACACTGCCGAGCACTGACACGATGACGATGAGTGAAAATATTAGCCCACCGGCACGTCCAAATAACACCTCGCCGGCTTGTGCTGCGAACGTTTCGCCTGAAGTAACCTGGTTTAAGGGAACGAGGTATACAAACGCGAAGCTCGTCAGAATGTAGACAAGCATGATGATAAGCACGCCGAACGTCAACGCTTTCGGTAAGTTTCGGGCTGGCTCCTTTACTTCACCGGCGAGCTTTCCGAGATCCCACCAGCCGGCAAAGGAAAAGAAAGCGCCCACCATCCCGCCTGCGAGTGCAGCCATGAGCGGAGTTGAGCCCGCATGACGTTCGACAAACGGCGTAAAGTTGGACCAGTCGCCGAGTTGGAAACCAACTCCCCAGAGAAAGATGAAAGCGAGCAGGCCGAGTTTTAGAATTGCGAGGGTGCGAATGAAGCCTGCACCTAACCTCACACCGCGAATGTTGATAAGCGCGACCAGAATGATGGTCACGATAGCGAGAATTTTGATCTGTGCTGGTGAGAGTTTAAGAATGTAGCCGGCGTAGGTGGCGAGTCCGGTAGCGAGCGCAGCAGTCAAACCCGGATCCATGACGAGGAACGCCATCCAACCGTACATGAAAGCGACGGCTGGTCCAAAAGCTTCCCGCAGGAAAACGTAACCACCGCCGGCTTCCGGATATCTCGCCGACAGTTCTCCGTAACAAAGCGCGCCGCAAAGAGCCATCACGCCCATCGTCAGCCACACGACCAGCAACCACATCGGCGATGCGAGCGCCTTCGCCATCCCCGCGGGGGTCAGAAAAATTCCGACAGCGATGACTTCACCGACGACCAATCCGATCGCCGTCCAGAGTCCGATTTGTCGCTTTAGTTCAGTCACAACAAAGCCATCCACAGATTACGCTGATGTTTTTATTTAATCTGTGTAATCTGTGGATAAAAGTTTTAGAAAGTGACGCGCGCGGCGAACTGAAACGCGCGTGGTCCACCTGATCCGAATACACCGCCCGCCGTCGTCACCGGCTGTCCGAAGCTGGAGGAGCGCCGGAAGCCGGGACTTCCAGGGTCGTTGCTATCGGGAACGAGCACATTACTGAATCCAGAATAGTTCACATTTGAAACGCCGAGCACGTTCGTCACATTGAAGAGATTGAACACTTCAGCAATCGGTTCGATCGTCCAACGCTCACCAATCCGGAACTCTTTCGACACTCTCAAATCCAACGACGAAAAATTGTCGCCCAGTTTCAAATCGTCTCGCACCAACGGAAGCAGCACACGCGGTTTGAAACCCGTACTCGGATCAGCGTTCGGACACAACGAACCACCTGCAGCGTTGATCTGAGTCAACGCAGCATTCAACTCAGCCCCAGTCTTGAACTGTCGCGCGCCGGCATTTCGCTGCAACTCACAAACGCGTGAACTGCCATCCGGAAGCAGAATATCGATCGGCACCGACGAAGCCAGCGTCAGAATCGGCGACACCCGTACACCCGCGGGCAGATTGAACTCTCCTGAAAAAGTGAATCGATGACGCTGATCGTTCGGCGTCGGCCCGTACTCACGACGCAGATCATTCGAGTCTATCGGCCCATTCGAGAATGGAATCTGGTCGTCGTTGGCATAGTTTGACGAACGCGAAAGAGTGTACGAAGCGCGGAACTGAAACGCGCGCGCAAAACGCCTCTCGAGACTCACGAGCAGTCCATCGTATTTTGTCCTGACACTCGACTCGATGTTCTTCACGATGTCTGGTCCACCGACGACGGGATTAAGTGGCACAGTGCCGATGACGCGACCGATGATGAAGTGTGTGCCAACGTTGTGCACGTAGTCGGCGCGCACTGCGAGATGTTTGCCAAGCTCACGCTGAACACCAACGTTCATCTGGTGCACCATCGGATTCTGTAGATCGTTGTCGATGATGTTGATGCCCCCCGCACCGGCGCCGGGCAGGACAAATCCGGTGAAGGGATTTGCGAGCGTCGGCGCCGGCGGCGGAAACATACCATTGACTGGATCGAAGAGAAACTGCGGTGGTATGAAGAAAACATTTCCGGCGCGCACTTCAACCGGCAACGCGCGACCGTCGAGCCCGCGCTCGAGTGTCTGGATCTCCAGAGTCACGCGGTCGTAGTAAATACCGTAACCGGCGTGAATACTCGTGCTTCCATCTTTCGTCGAGTAGTTAAAACCGACGCGCGGCGCAAAATTGTTTTTGTCTCTGCTTCTCGTCCCTCTCAGGAAAGGCAGAATCAGCGGATTCAGCTCATCGACGCGGCTGACGTTCTTTACATCAGTGTCGAGCTCATAACGCAATCCGAGATTCAGGGTGAATTGCCGGTGTACACGCCAGTCGTCCTGAATAAAACCGGCGAGATAGGTGTTGTCTGTATTGGGAAGAACCAGAGACCGATCGGGAAAACCACTGCGAAGCGTCACGGCAAACAGTAGATCGTTATCGTCAACACGGCCATCGAGATTGCGATCGAAATCCGGGAAGTCTTCAATCAGCTCAACGCGGCCTTGTTGGAAGACTTTGAGATCGAGGTCCGACTCTACGCGTTGAATCTCACCACCGATATAGAATGTGTGATTTCCGCGAATCATTGAATACGTATCGCTAAACTGAAAGCGACGTTGCTTTGTCTGTTGCGGCACACGAAACGACGCGCCGTCCTGGATGCTTGGAAAAGTGAGCTGTGGTCCGGGCGTCACCGGCAACGTGTCGTTGCGAAATGTGCTGAAGCTGAAGTTAAAACTATTCACGTCTCGCGGAAAGATTTGATGCGTGTAGCTTGCGACGAAGACGTTCGACTTGTTTTGACTCGACTGTCGCTGCGAGGCGGAACCGATGGAACGGACCAGAGTGCTGGCCGCGGTTCCCTTCTCTCGTTCAAAGGAATAACGGAAGTTGAGTCGATCTTTGTCGCTCGGAGTCCAATCGACTCGATTGTTGGTCATGAAGACGTCGAGCGGTGAATCAGCAAAACCACGCGTTATCGAACGAGTGGCCAAATTCCTTGTGCCTACCAACACGACGCCGTCCTGATTTCGATTCTCGAATGAACCGAAGAACCAGGCGCGGTCTTTCTTAATAGGACCACCGAGGCCAAACGCATACTGCTCTCGATCGAATGGCGGCGATTGATTCAGATTCCGATCGAACGTGGCGGGTAAACCCTGCAAGCTGCTGTCGCGAAAGTAGAACGAACCGGAGCCATGAAACTCGTTTGTGCCCGACTTGGTGATGACGTTGATCACTGAAGAGCCGGAGCGGCCAAGTTGCGCCGAGAAACGATTGGTGGCGATTTGAAATTCCTGAATTGCATCCTGTGAAATGTTTTGGATCGACCCGCCGACAACGTCGTCGTTGGTATCGGCGCCATCGATAGTTACATTTCCACCGCGGCCGAGCTGGCCGGCAGATGAGATAACTACAGTGTTCGTCTTTGTCGGATCGAAATTCGGCGCCGGACTGTTGCCGGGTATCAACAACGCGAGCTCAAGAAAGTTGCGGCCGTTGAGAGGAAGACTCTGAACTTCGCGTGACTGAATGACGCCGTCGATCAGCGAGTTGCTGTTGTCGATCAATGGCTGGATCTCTGTGATCTGATGGACGTCGACTTTTGTAAAATCTACTTCCAGATGCGTATTGAAAGTAACGGTCTGGCCAACGTTCAGCGCTAATGGTTTCGTGACTTTGGTTGCAAAACCTGGCGCCTCGATGCTCAGCTCATAATCGCCCGGCGCCATGTTCGCGAAGACGTATAGACCATCCTCGTGAGTGACGGCATCGCGCTTGATACCGGTGGCGGTTTGAGTTGCGGTGATCCTCGCGCCGGCGATCATCGCACCCATCTGATCGGTGATCGTTCCATTGAGTGTCGCGGTTGCGGCCTGCTGGCTAAACGCGGTTAGATGCGCGGAGACGATAAGAACGCTCAATAGGGCGAGACGCGTCATTGACGATCCTTTCACTTGGGGAATCAAACTTGGACGTACTGTAGGGGCGGCCCTCCGTGGCCGCCCTCGGTTGGACACGGATTAAAGTCAATAAGAACCTCGAGTTCGGTGAACACATTTAAACCGAGGGCGGCCACGATGGGCCGCCCCTTCAGTACGAACCGAGGCGTCCAAGTACATTTCCTGATTCTCAGGGCTAATGGAAACCAAGCCGGCTAATCACGTCACTCACGATCGCTTTCGCGCGATCTGCGCTCTTCGCCTCGGCAACCACGCGAATGATCGGCTCTGTATTCGAACCTCTGACAAGCAACCATCCATCAGGCAGCATTACTTTCACACCATCGCGCGTGTCCATTGGAAAGTGTGCGAACTGCTCGCGGACCATCCGAAGCACTCCCGGAATTCGATCCGAAGCGCACGTCATCTTTTCCTTCACAATCGTGTATTGCGGAATGTCTTCGAGTAGTTCTGTTACCGACTTACTGGATTCGGCGAGCAAATGAAGAACGAGCGCGATCGCCACGAGACTGTCGCGGCAGAAGTTGATACGCGGATAGATGACACCGCCATTTCCTTCACCACCAATCACCGCGTGGTGCAGTTGCATACCGTCGGTAACATTCACTTCACCAATCTTGGTTAGAAACACCGGGCAATCGAAACGCTTAGCGACATCGGCGACCGCGGAAGTCGTCGAGAGATTTGCGACTACCGGCCCTTTCTCGCGTCCGAGCACATGAAGAATCGCGAGCACGAGCGTGTAGTCCTCACCGATCGGCTCACCGCGGTCTGAAACAATTGCAAGACGATCCGCATCCATGTCCTGCGCAAACCCGACGTCGGCTTTGTGCTCTTTGACAGCGCGACAAAGATCGCCGAGGTTCTCAGGAACCGGCTCAGCCGGACGCGGAAACGATCCATCTGGCGTGACGTTGATGGGTATGACTTCGGCGCCGAGCGCTTTAATTAACTTTGGACCAACGAGCGAGCCGGCGCCGTTACACGAGTCAAGCACGACACGAAGTTTTTTCTCAGTTTGAGGCAACGGACCAAGCGCATCCAGAATTGCTTTGATGTGAAGATCCGTTGCGCCTTCAACTTCTTCAACTGTTCTGAGCTCCTCGCCGCCGACCTTTGTGTATTCACCCTGATGATAGATGTCGAGTAACTCACGCGCCTGTCCCGAATCCAGAAAGAGTCCGTTTGAGCCGATAAACTTCAGCGCATTCCATTCAGCGGGATTGTGACTGGCAGTTATCGCGATGCCACCTTGCGCGCGACGTTGCCGCACTTGCAGTTGAACTGTGGGAACAGGGCAGACACCGATATCGATCACGCGACTTCCGGTTGAGAGAAGACCAGCAATGACAGCGTGCTTCACCATCTCACCTGTCGTCCGTGGATCGCGACCGATGACGATCGTTCCCGATCCAGTGTGCGTACCGAATGCCTGGGCGAAGCGCGTCAGAAGTTTCGGTGTGAGCGACTGGCCCACCACGCCACGCACGCCCGAGATGCTGATCTTTAAAGTTGGGATTGCTCGCATGAATTACCACGCTTCTTCACAGTGAGCGTCTCCTTGGAGTGCGGTGCCTGGGCACCGCTTTGGTATCGGTCTCGTGCCAAAGCGCCACCAAGGTGGCGCACTCCAACGAAACGCCCAATCACCTCTTGATTCGATCGCGTGCCCAGTCCAACAACTCCCTCGCAGCTACCATCTCTTTAGCTTCAACAATAATCCGGATCATCGATTCAGTATTCGAAGCGCGCACGTGAACCCAACCATCTGGCAACGTGACCTTGATGCCGTCAGTCGAATCGATCTCGATGTCTTCGGCCTCCATCACTGCCCGAAACTCCTGCAACACGGAATACAGACGATGCGGCGCGACGGTGACGTTGTGCTTAAGGGTCGTCAGTCGTGGGAGCTGGGCCACGAGATCCGAAATGCGCTCGCCGGTCTGGGCCAGGTATTCGAGTATCAACCCGATCGCGGCCGCACTGTCGTGAGTCAGGTGAACTTCGGGAACAGTGATCCCACCACTGCCTTCACCGCCAAGCACGCCGTTGTGTTCGATCAAGCCTTCGGAGATGTAAGCCTGTCCCACAGGAACACGCACAACGCTGCCACCATGACGCGCCGCAATGATGTCGATCGCACTCGACGTCGAAACGTTTGTGACGACCGCGCCCGTTTTCCGACGCAGACGAATATCAGCGGCGATGGCAAGCGTCATCTCTTCGGAGAGTGGCTCGCCGAGGTCGCTGACAATTCCCAGGCGCTCGCCATCGGCGTCATGGGCGAAACCGATGGCGGCGCGGCCGGCTTTCACAACCGCACAGAGCTGGGCCATAGTCTCGGGCTTTGGCTCCGGAGAGTGCGGGAACGGGGAGTTAGGATTGTCGTTAACTGCAAGGACATCGCATCCTAAACTCGTCAACCATTTCGGACTCAGAAATGAGCAAGCGCCGTTACAGCAATCAACCGCCACCGTCAACTTCCTGGATCTTATTGTCCTGACGTCAAACCTTTCAGTTAATACTTTGACGTGCTCTTCAATCGCGTCGGCCGTGTGGACCACGTGCTTGATCGTGTCCCAACCGGCTTTTGCAAACTCACCCTGGTGAAAGATGTCGAGCAACTCTTCTCCCTGCGTAGCATTGAGGTATAGCCCGTCGCTTCGAACAAACTTCAGCGCGTTCCACTGCCATGGATTGTGACCCGCCGTAATCGCGATCCCGCCGTCGGCTTTCAACGACGTGATCGCGAGCTGCATGCTCGGTGTTGGACAGATGCCAAGATCGACGACTTCACAACCCGCAGCCAACAGTCCTGCTAGCACCGCGGAGCGGATCATTGGACCAGACGGTCTGGTGTCGCGACAAACTAGAATTCGTCCGCGATCGAGGTATGTTCCAAAACTTTCGGCAAAGTCGACTGCAAGTTCTGGAGTAAAGGTCTCACCGACAATTCCTCGCACGCCGGTGATGCCGATTTTCAACGGTTTCATCGAAGTTTCGGACTGATATCTCTGGAAGCTGGGCGTGTCGGACTTAATTTTACCTCACGACCAAAGTAAGTGTCTCCACCAAAAGGTGGACAAGAGCCGCCAACTTTGGAGTGCGGCGGCCTGGCGCCGCTTTGGTCTCGATCACGCATCGTCGATAAAAAAGCGCGCCAGGCCGCCGCACTCCAAGGAGGCGCGTGATATTCTTTAGCGCCATGAAACGAATGTTGCTAATCGCAGTCGCCGCACTTGCGTTGTTTCCACTCGTTCAAGTTCGCAGCCAGGAAAAAACAATCGCTGAGCGACTTGGCTATCCACGCGACGCAAAGCTGCTGATCGTTCACGCAGACGATCTCGGCGTGGCCCACTCGGTCAACACGGCCACGATGAAGGCATTCGAAACCGGTCTCGTTAACTCAGGCAGCATCATGGTCCCATGCCCGTGGCTTCCCGAGATCGCAGCTTACGCGCGTGCGAATCCGCAGGCCGATCTCGGATTGCATTTAACACTCACGAGTGAATGGACCTCGTTCCGCTGGGGTCCGGTGTCGCCGAAAGATCGTGTCGCTTCACTGCTCGACAAGGATGGTTATTTTAAGTTGACGGAAACCGATGCGGCCGCTGGTGCAGATCCGAAGCAGGTAGAACTCGAAATCAACGCGCAGATCGAACGCGCCCGAGCGCTCGGCATCCAGCCGACGCATCTCGATTCTCACATGGGCACGCTCTATCAGAATAAAGAGTTATTTGAAGTGTTCCTGCGCGTCGCACGCAGAGAGAAGTTGCCGGTGAGAGTGGCAAAGGCGTGGGCGGCTCGAGCGGACTACATGTCGTTAGCGTTGAATCCCGATGATGTTTACGTCGATCGGGTCTTGGATATTACTCCGACAGTTGCACCTCAAGACTGGGGCAAGTTCTACTCTGACGAGCTGAAGAAACTCGAACCCGGTGTAACTGAAGTCGTCATTCACCTCGCTTACGACGACGCTGAGATGAAGGGCGTCACCGTCAATCATCCTGACTGGGGAGCCGCGTGGCGACAACGCGACTACGAATACTTCACCAGCGACGCCTTCCGTAAAGCACTTCAGGAAAACCAGATCAAGCTCATCACCTGGCGCGAGTTAGGCAAATTGATTAAGTAGTATCCACAGATTACACAGATTTTGTGGCCCTATTTGCGCTCCTTTCGCGCGTTATTCGAGTGACGGCAGCAATCGGGCTTGCCGATATTCGCAAGTGCCTTGAAGGAGAGCACCATGAAATCCATGCAACGAGCAATCGCGCTATCTGGTCTACTGTTACTGTTGACGTTCTCATCTGCTTTCGGACAATCTGACCGGCAGACCATCATACATATACCCTTTAATTTTACCGTCGGTGAGAAAACAATGCCGGCAGGCAAGTACGTCATCGAGCAAAACCGGAAAGACTCAGACTTGGTGTGGGTGATCAGGCACAAGGACAATGTCGGCAACGCTCTGGTTCTGACCAGACCGGTTCGTGCAAACGAGACCGTTGAAAACACCAAACTGGTCTTCCACCAGTACGACGATCTTTATTTTCTGGCTGAGTTCTGGACTGCGGGGAGCAACACTGGACGCGAGCTTCAAACCTCCAGTCGTGAAAAGGCGTTGGAGAGAGTTTTGGCTGAAAAGCGCCAGGATCATGTCTTGATTGATCGTGGCAAGTAATTCAAAACGGGGGCGCACACACTGCAAGCACGAGGCCCTGACGAAAGTCAGGGCCTTGCTTTTTGTCACAAACTCGACTAGGAAGTCATCGGCCTGCTGTTAAATCAGACGATTCGAGGAGTCGCCGGTGACACTTGATAACGTTTCACGCCGCCAGTTTCTGAAAGCTGGCGGCATTGGTTTGCTTGGAGTCTTCGCCGCTCGCGCGAATGCGTGGTCCAACCAGGATCGCAAGTTCACTCTTTATGTCGGCACTTACACTACTTCAGGCAAGAGCGAAGGCATCTACGGTTATCACATGGACGCTACGGGCGCCCTCACTCGTTTTACCTCCATCATGTCTGTAAACCCATCGTTCCTCACGATCGATCGCAACAAACGTTTTCTTTATGCAGTGAACGAGGTCGGCGAGTTTTTCGAAAAGCCCAGCGGCGCTGTTAGTGCGTTTGCGATCGATCCGGCGACAGGCAATCTGCGCTTGCTGAATGAACAAGCTACGCAGGGTGCTGATCCGTGTTATCTCAGTGTCGACAGCAAAAAACGCACTCTGCTGGTGGCGAACTACACCGGCGGTAACGTCAGCGTGTTTCCGCTTCGATCAGATGGAACACTGGGAATGGTCGCGGAAGTAAAACAACACGAGGGCTCAGGCCCAAAAGAACAACAGAAAGGACCACACGCACATTGCGTCATCTTCGATCGGTCTGAACGCTACGCACTCGCAGCCGATCTGGGAATCGATAAAGTGATGATCTATCCAGTCGATCGTGCAACGGGAAAGCTCAGTCCAGCGAAACAACCATTCGCAGAGCTCAAGCCCGGTGCTGGACCACGTCACCTCTCGTTTCACCCTTCGGGAAAGTTCTTATACGTCATCAGCGAACTCGATTCGACGATGAGCGGCTTCAAATACGACGAGCGAGACGGAACGGTCACAATGATTGAGACTGTCTCGACGTTGCCGAGTGATTTCAGCGGAACGAGTTATTGTGCCGATGTACACGTGTCTGCATCGGGTAAGTTTCTCTACGGTTCGAATCGCGGTCACAACAGCATCGTCGTATTCGAAATCGATCAGCAAACGGGCAAACTCACGCTTGTCGAGCATGTCTCGACTGAAGGCAACTGGCCACGTAACTTCACGATTGACCCATCGGGCTCGTTCCTGCTGGTCGCAAATCAGCGGTCGGACAATGTTGTCGTGTTTTCCATCGACGCCACAACAGGACGCCTGAAACCGACAGGTGTGAACGAGCAGATCCCCTCCCCCGTCTGCCTGAAATTCCTTTAATGGCGGGCGCGTCCTTGGAGTGCGGTGCCTTGGCACCGATTTGGTAAACATACCAAAGCGCCAACAAGTTGGCGCACTCCAAGAAGGCGCAATTTTTCCTGAAGTCCTGCGCCCGTTTTATGGCAAAATAGCGGCGTTCCTGAATCCTTCCTGAGGACAGCTAGATAGATGAGGAAATCCCTACTCGCCCTGTGCGCAGTCAGTCTTTCACTGTGTTTCGCGCTGCAACCGCTGGTCGCGCTCAAAGCCCAGACACCTGCCGACCTGCTTGATAGTGACGACTTCTTTCAACGCGCCAGCCGCACCGCTCCTGAAAAGAACAACACCCAGAAGATCGAAGACCTGCTGAAGCGCATGACGCTCGAAGAAAAAGTCGGGCAGATGACTCAACTCGCTATCGGCATGATCGTCTCGGGACGAGATCAGGACGTTAAAATTGATCCGGCCAAACTCGATAAAGCGATCGTCAAGTACGGAGTCGGTTCGATTCTGAATGTTTCTGACCAGGCGCTCACAGTGGACAAGTGGCGCGAAATAATCGGTCAAATTCAGGACAGTGCGACTAAGAAAACACGACTCGGCATTCCGATGATCTATGGCATCGACTCCATTCACGGCGCCAACTACGTTCGAGGCGCGACGCTCTTCCCGCAAGAGATCGGAATGGCGGCGACGTTCAATCCCGAGTTGATGAAGCGCGCCGCAGAAATCGCAGCAATTGAAACACGCGCCGCGGCGATTCCGTGGAGCTTTTCTCCGGTTCTCGATCTCGGTCGCAATCCACTCTGGCCGCGTTTCTGGGAAACGTTTGGAGAAGATCCGTATCTCGCGAAAGTGATGGGTGTCGCGTTTGTGCGCGGTCTGGAAGGTTCGGACGTCTCCGCCGATACCCATGTCGCGTCGAGCTTGAAGCATTACATGGGTTACAGCTTTCCGCTCACCGGAAGAGATCGCACGCCCGCGTGGATTCCTGAGAATTACCTGCGTGAATATTTTCTGCCCACGTTCGACGCGGCCGTGAAAGCAGGCGCGCGCACGATCATGGTCAACTCCGGTGATATCAACGGCGTGCCCGGACACATCAATCATCACATCCTGACCGACATTCTGCGCACCGAACTCGGATTCAAAGGCTTCGTCGTTTCAGACTGGGAAGACATCAAGAAACTCGTCACAACCTGGCGCATCGCTGCCGATGAAAAAGAAGCAACGCGACTCGCAGTGCTCGCCGGTATCGATATGAGCATGGTGCCTAATGATTATAGTTTCGCCGATCATCTCGTCGCGCTCGTGAAGGAAGGCGCCGTTCCGCAGGCGAGGATCGACGAGGCAGTGCGTCGCATACTGCGCGTCAAGTTTGAGCTCGGGCTGTTTGAAAAACCGATGCCTGACGCATCGTTGAAAGCAAAGTTTGGTCTGCCTGAATATCGAGATGCCAGTCTTGCGGCAGCGCGCGAATCGATCACGTTGCTGAAGAACAATAACAACGTACTGCCGCTCTCGAAGAACACGAAAGTTCTCGTCACTGGTCCAACATCTGATTCCCTCGTCTCGATGAACAACGGCTGGACGTGGGTTTGGCAGGGATCGGAAGAATCGCTCTACCCGACAGATCGATTGACGATCCGCAAAGCGATTGAAGCAAAGGTTGGAGCGTCAAATGTCACGTGGGTACAGGGGACGAAGATCACTAGAGGTCCTGGTCCTTCAAATGGTACGCCGACGGATCAGGAACAGGTAGTCGACATCGCAGCTGCTGTGAGTGCCGCGCAGAATGCTGATGTGGTTGTGCTCGCGCTTGGCGAAGGTTCTTATTGTGAAACGCCGGGCAACATCACCGACCTGACGATCGGCGAACCGCAGATCAAACTTGCCGAGGCGATCAAAGCGACCGGAAAGCCTGTGGTGATGGTGCTCGTCGAGGGGCGTCCGCGAATCATCAATCGTATTGCGGATAGCGCGAGTGCGATTTTGATAGCTTACAACCCGAGCGACGAAGGGGGTCGAGCGATCGCCGATATTCTGTTCGGCGACGTCAATCCGAGTGGCAGGTTGCCCTTCACTTACCCGCGCACGCCAAATGGTCTAATCAACTACGATCACAAACCTTTCGAAACCGAGAACACTGCGTTTGGCAACATGGCTTTTAATCCGCAGTTTCAGTTTGGTGATGGACTGAGCTATACGACGTTTGCTTACAGCGATCTGCGGCTCGGGAAACAAACGATTTCCGCGAATGAAGATCTGCCGGTGAGTGTCACCGTAAGGAATACCGGCAATCGCGCGGGCAAAGAAGCCGTTCTGGTTTACGTAAGCGATCTCGTCGCCACGCTGTCGCCGCCGGGAAAACGATTGCGACGATTCGCTAAAATCAATCTCGATCCGGGTCAGAGTAAAACGCTGACCTTCAAACTGCGCCGTGAAGATCTTTCCTTCATCGGCTCCGACAACACGCCCGTCCTTGAACCAGGCGACTTCGAAGTGAGGATCGGCAACCTGACACAGAAATTCACCCTTAAATAAATCAGTAAACTAATCCGTATCATCTGTGGCTATGAAAACCATTCTACTAACCTTAGCTTGTGCCATCGTCGTGACCGCACAGGAGCAACCAGCACCCGAACGCAAACTCAACCTGATGCCCGTGCCGGCGTCGGTGAAGCTTCTGAACGAGCGCCTGACTGTCGACGCGAATTTCAAAGTCGCAACACGCGGGCATTCGGATGCGCGTCTGGAGGCAGGCATCTGGCGGTTCATGAAGCGTCTGGAAGGCCGCACCGTTCTGACGTTCGCACCCACTCTCGCGCCCGACGATCAAATGACGCAGCTCATCATCAACTGCCAGGGACCAGGCAAGAACACTCCTTCAGTCAGTGAAGACGAGAGCTATCGCATCGACATCACTCGACGACAAGCAATGCTGAGCGCGCCCACGGTCGTCGGCGCACTGCGCGGTCTCGAAACGCTGCTGCAACTACTCGACGCCGATCGCAATGGCTACTTCTTCCCCGGCGTTCAGATCGACGATCGACCGCGCTTTCCATGGCGCGGCTTAATGATCGACTCCGCGCGTCACTTCCAGACAATGGACGTGCTCAAGCGCAACCTCGACGGCATGGCCGCAGTAAAGATGAACGTCTTTCACTGGCACCTCAGTGAGGATCAGGGTTTCCGCGTCGAGAGCAAGAAGTTTCCAAAGCTGCATCAACTCGGATCTGACGGAAACTACTACACGCAGGACCAGGTGAAGGAGATCATCGCGTACGCGCGCGATCGCGGCATTCGCGTATATCCCGAGTTCGACATCCCCGGACACAGCACGAGCTGGCTGGTTGGTTATCCCGAGCTCGGTAGTGCGCCTGGTCCATACACGATTGAGCGTCGTCCCGGCATCTTCGAGCCGGCGCTCGATCCAACGCGCGAGGAAGTCTACAAGTTTCTCGACACATTCTTAGGCGAGATGGCGGCGCTCTTCCCCGATGATTATCTCCACATCGGCGGCGATGAAAACGAAGGTAAGCAATGGGATCGTAATCCTGCGATTCAGGATTTCATGAAGAAGAAAGGCATCAAAGACAACCACGCGCTGCAAGCGTATTTCAACACGCGTCTGCTGAAGATTCTTCAGAAGCACAACAAGAAGATGATCGGCTGGGACGAGATTCTGCAACCCGAGTTACCGAAAGATGTCGCGATTCACTCATGGCGTGGCACAGCCGCACTGGCCGATGCTGCGCGCAAAGGTTACGACGGTATTCTCTCGAATGGTTACTACATCGATCTGATTCAACCTGCTTCCCAACACTACGTTCCCGACCCGCTTCCGGCGGACAGCACGCTGACACCCGAAGAAGCAAAGCACGTTTTAGGTGGTGAAGCGACGATGTGGGCCGAGTGGGTAACTCCGGAAACAATCGACTCGCGCATCTGGCCGCGTACAGCAGCGATCGCTGAAAGACTTTGGTCGCCGCGCAATACAACCGACGTCGAGGACATGTATCGCCGGCTCGCGGTTATGAGTCTGCAGTTGGAAGAACTCGGGCTGATGCATAAGAGGAATCAGGAGATGATGTTGCGACGGCTCGTGCGCAACGATGATATTGGTCCATTGCGAACACTTGTATCAGTCATTGAACCTGTAAAGGAATATCGACGATACCAGGCGCGGCCGCAGACGATGCTCAGTCCGCTAACGGGCGTGATTGATGCAACGCCTCCCGACAGCGAAACTGCACGCAGGTTTATGTTTATGGTGAAAGAGTTTCTTAATGATGGATCACGTTATCAACTCTATCGCTCGGAGTTGAGCCAGATGCTTGGCGACTGGCAAACTGCCGGGGCGTCGCTTGGACCAGTGATCGATCGATCCCCCGCGATCAGGGAAATCAAACCGCTCGCGCACAGTCTTTCACAACTTGGTGAAACGGGGATGGAAGCGGTCACTTATCTGAAACTCGGGATGCCGCCGCCGCGGGAGTGGCGTGAGACGAGTCTTGCGAAAGTCGACGAGGCTGCGAAGCCGGCCGGTGCGCTGGAGTTTGTGGTGATTGGCGGTGTCAAACAGTTAGTCAACGCCGCCGCAGATATTAAGCGGTAGTTTGTAGTCATTTCACGCAAAGGCGCAAAGAAAGACGCAAAGTTTAACTCTTCTTTGCGCCTCTTCTTTTCACCTTTGCGGCTTCGCGTGAAACCGCTCTTTCGATACTACGCTTCACACAGAATTTCGTAATCTTCGTTATCAACCCAACGGGAATCGGTTTATCCAATGGGAGCTGTACGGTTCCCTTCGAGGTTTCGTAACGAGACAACTCGTCTTTAAACTCCTCAATCGGCTTCGAGCCCGGATAGATTCCGATGTGATTCTTGTAACCCGCGAAGTGGATCAAATTACCATTCAGGACAAACGTCGGCATCTGATACTTGATCGCTTCTTCTGCTTTTGGCGCGGCTTTTCTGATCGCCGTTCTCACTTTTTGAAGCAGCAGCTGAACGTCGGCTGGAAAATCCGCAATATACTCGTCAATGTCTTTGGCTTTTTTAGCTTTCATTTTCCGGCGCCTTCCACGACTTTCACATAAGTATTCAACGGCAAGTTTGTAAAACGATCAACCTTGCCGCTGGGCCAACGTATCTCTACCCAATCGATCTTCGTTGCCGAACCCAAACCGAGTATCTCACGTGGATCGTGTGAAGAAAGAAAACTTCCACCTCCCGTTTTCAAACGACTTCGCTTCAACGCTCCGGCTTGCCACGTGATCACTGCTCCGACTGCGGCAGAATTGCTTTTTGTCGCCACCAAGGTCAGACCGATCCAATTGTTTTTATTACCGCCATCGTTGCGAAGCAGCAGCGGCGCTTCGCCATTATTCGACACGAGCACATCCAGGTCGCCGTCGTTATCGAAATCACCGGTCGCCATTCCGCGTCCCGAGAAGCTGCGACTAAAAACAGCTCCCGATTTCTCGCTAACGTTTTTGAAATCACCTCCGTTATTGGCGAATAAGACGAGCGGTTCTTTGTATTTCACGCGCGCGTTGTGCATCTCCACAAGATCGTCGGGGTGCCCGTTCACCAGCAGCAGATCCGGATCGCCGTCGTTGTCATAATCAAAAAATCGCAATCCCCATCCGCTCAGCAGCTGAGTGGCCGCGGCGATTTCGCGCGGCTCATCCGTGAACGTAACGTCTTTCTGATTGTGATACAGACTAAAGAGTTCGTAGTCGATGTTGGCAACGAAGAGATCCTGCCACCCATCGCCGTCGTAGTCTGCGGCGTCGACACCCATTCCCGAACGCGCTCTTCCGGCCTGACTAAAAGCAACTCCAGCCGCGAGCCCAACCTCCTCAAACTTTTTACCTTTATCATTGACGAAGAGAAAGTTCGGAACAGTGTCGTTTGCCACAAAGAGATCGAGCCAACCATCGTTATTGACGTCCGTCGCGACAGCGCCGAATGACTTGCCCGGATAATTGGCAATCCCGGTTTCGGTGCTTACATCGCTGAACGTTCCGTCGCCCTTGTTGCGAAAGAGACGACTCGCACGAGGTTTGTAGTGACGAGGTATGCAGTAGTAACGGCGGTTTTGTTCGTCGGCACATAAGACGTTCAGTGAAGGATCGTAGACGGCGAAGCTTGAAACAAAAAGATCGAGCTTGCCGTCATTGTCGAAATCAAACCAAACAGCAGAGGTGGACCATCCGGGCGCGGCGACGCCAGCTTTATCCGTGACGTCGACGAAGGTTCCCTTCCCGGTATTTTTGAACAGCGTATTACGGCCGTAGCTGGTGATATAGAGATCCACGTAGCCATCGCCGTCGTAGTCGGCTGCAGCTACGCCCATGCCGAAACTCGCGCCGCCGTTGAGTCCCGCTTTGCTCGTGACGTCAGTGAAGGTGCCGTCATGATTGTTACGATAGAGTGCATTCCGCAATGGCTTGTCGGGAGTGAAAAAATCCGAATTGCCGCTATTGATGAAGATGATGTCGAGCCACCCGTCATTGTCGTAATCAAAAAATGCACAACCGGGACCGACCGCTTCCGGTGCATGATGAGCGTCAGATCTGCCATTGGTGTGAACCCAGGTGATGCCGCTTTTTTGAGTGACGTCTTCAAACGTCGCCACCTCTTCTCCGTGCGACCTCTTTGTCTCTGTGGTTGATGAAGTCTGAGCAAACACACACCACAGAGACACAGAGAACACAAAGGTTGCACAGAGGGATTTCATTGCGGAGTCGATTTTTTGGGTGTCGTAGCCGCTGCCTTCAAACGTTCGACAATCTGCATCTGCTGCTGAGCTCGCTGTGAATCCTTCAAGCGCGCGTATAGAACAGCCAGCTGATAGTTGGCTTGTATGTCGTTAGGACTGAGCTTTACGGCGAACTCGAGTTCCGTCTGCGCGCGGGGATAATCCTTGAGAGTTAAATAGGACCGGCCAAGGGCGACGTGCACTTCCGTGAACGAGGGGAAAAGTCCGAGCGCTCGCTTGAAGTGTTGTACTGCAGCTACGTCGTTAGCTTGTTCCTGAAAAATCAATCCCAGATAGAAAGAAGTTTGCGCGACTGTCGGCTGTTTGGCGAGACTCTTTTCCAACAGTTCGCGCGCCTCCGGATATCTCGCCTGAAGGAAGAGGGTGTAGCCGAGATACATCTGCGCCTCTGAATTTTCAGACTGCAATTGAAGAGCGCGCCGAAACGCCTGCTCTGCTTCAACCAGATCTGGTTTCTTTAACCATGTCGTTCCGAGAGCAACATGGAACGCCGGATCATCAGGCTTGAGCCTCACTGCTTCCTTCAGCGCCGCATTCGCTTCTTCAAACCTTCCTGCCTCCCAGGCAACGAGTGCAAAGCGCCGGAGAGTATCTGCCGAGTTGAATACCGATCCCTTAGCACGATCGAGATACGAAGAAGCCGACGCATCGCCTTTCAATTGCGCAGCCTGGGCCAGTCCGAGAATCGCATCGGCGTCGTCGCTGTGTTGCTCGAGTGCGAGTCGAAAAGCTGCTTCGGCTTTCGTCGCATCTTTCTTTTTAAGATAAGCATCACCGAGCGACAGCAATAAGGAGAGTGGAATTGAACGGGTGGCGCGGGCCTGTTCTACAAGCGTGATGAATTCGTCGGTTCGTTTCTCACTCAGCAGTAGATGACTCAATCGATCGAAGGCTTCCGTGTTGTCGGGTTGTAAACGAAGTACCCCATTCAACTCTGAAATCGCTGCCTGTGGTTTGGACTGTAGGAGGTAGAGTTGCACGAGATTCATTCGTGCGCTGACCAGTGAAGCATTTGCGTTCACGGCTCGGGTAAAGAGTTTCTCAGCTTCGTCAAATCTTTTTTGTTTTGCGCGCACCGCGCCGAGTAGATTCAGGGCATCGGGCTGATTAGCATTCGTTTTTAGAATTGCTTCCAACTGCCGCTCAGCCTCAACCAATCGATTCTCGCGAATAGAAACTGCCGCGTTTTCCAATCGCTCGATGAGATTAGGCCGAACCTGTGCCGCCACAAACTGATAACCACTAAGCGCAACCAAACATGCAATAGCAGACAGATACATTGAAAACCTGGTTACGCCCCTGGACTTTTTGTGCGGACATCCTGCGGTAGCGGGTAGGCACATGCGCAGCTCTTGTGATTGACTGCCTGCGGCGCACCCACCCGCTACCGCAGGTGGTACTGACTGTATCCAAGTTTGAGACATCATTTCTTGAAAGCTTTTTGGTCGATGATGCCGGCGCCCTCTTTGATGGTTACGATTGAATTCACTTTCGCGCCGGTGAGTTTGTCAATCGTCCCACCTGGCCACCGAATTTCAATCAGATCGATTTTGGTGCGCTTCTCCAATCCGAAATGCAACCGCTGATCGCTTTGCGAGATATAACTATCGCCACTGCGAACTTCATCCTTCTGCGTCAGATCACCGGAAACAACTTTCACCATTGCCCCAATGCCTGCTCGATTACTCTTCACGCCCACGAGCTTGATCAAGACGGAATTATTTAAATTGCCGCCGTCATTTCGCAATACAGTCGGCGGACCGTCGAGGTTGTTTATGACCAGGTCGACGTCGCCATCGTTGTCGAGATCGCCGAAAGCAACGCCGCGCCCCGCGCGCTTTTCATTGAACGGCGCGCCAAGTTGTTCGGCTATCTCCGTAAACGTTCCGTCGTGATTATTTCGGTGTATGAAGTTGCGCTGCTTGTAGGTCGGGATTTGCGGATACACGTGACCGTTGGCCACAAACAGATCCACCCAACCGTCGTTGTCGTAGTCGAAGAATTTCGTGCCCCACCCAACGTACGGAAGACTCACTGCAGCGACCTTGGCCGCGTGTGATGAATCTGTAAACGACAGTTTGCCATCGTTGTGGTAAAGCGTGTTGTGGTCGTCGTCGAAGTTGGTAACAAACAGATCGAGATTCCCGTCGTGATCGTAGTCAGCGACGGTCACGCCCATGCTGCCCTGTTCGCTGCCGTTCTCATTGACCGCGGTGCCGGAAAGAAAGCCAATCTCTTCAAACGTGCCGTCACCTTTGTTTTTGTAGAAATAATTTGGCGTCGAGTCGTTGGCGACGAAGATGTCGACCAGACCATTCTCATCGAAGTCGCTGCATATCACGCCCATGCCGTAGTAACCATTCGCATCAGCCACTCCGGCTTTCTTAGTGACGTCGGTAAAAGTGCCGTTGCCTTCGTTGTGATAAAGCGTGTCGCCATCGCCCGGCAGACCTCTTGGACCACATTGCACGGGCACTCCCTTGTACTGGCACAAACGCCCTTTGCCAAACTCAGGCAGATTCTTGAAGTCAAAGGCGACATAGTTTGCCACCATCAGATCGAGTTTGCCGTCGTTGTCGTAGTCGACAAATGACGCGCCCGTGGACCAGCGCGGATCCCCGACTGCGGCAGTCTTAGTGACGTCAGAAAACGTTCCGTTGCCGTTGTTTTTGAAAAGATGATTTGGACCAACGCAGGTCACGTAAATATCGTCGAAACCATCGTTGTTGTAATCGCCGACGGCGACACCCATGCCCCAACCGACATCACCCACGCCTGCTTTGGCAGTCACGTCGGTGAAAGTGCCGTCGCCGTTATTGTGATACAGAGCGCTCCTGGTTTTTCCGTTTGTCTTTACCAGATCGACGGTCGCCGAATTGACGAAGTAGATGTCGAGAAAACCATCGTTGTCGTAATCGAGTAGAGCCACGCCGCCGCTCATTGATTCGACGATGTATCGCTTTTCAGGTGAGGAAACGTGTTCGAAGGTGATTCCGGCGGGCTTCGTTATATCGACAAATTGAATACCGTTGAGTTCAGTGCGTGTTAATGCCGATGACGATAGCAACAAACACAGAAGGATTAGCAACGACAGCGAAGCTCGCATTGTAGAGGGACGTGAATAGATTCGGTTAAGTATTCAAGTAATCAGTTTGAAAATACGCCCAGAGCGTCGCGAACCTCAGCCCATCGTTAACGCCGAAGGCGTTCGCTAACCTCAGCTCATCGTCAACGCCGAAGGCGTTCGCTAACCTCAGCTCATCGTCAACGCCGAAGGCGTTCGCTAACCTCAGCCCATCGTCAACGCCGAAGGCGTTCGCTAACCTCAGCTCATCGTCAACGCCGAAGGCGTTCGCTAACCTCAGCCCATCGTTAACGCCGAAGGCGTTCGCTAACCTCAGCCCAGGGTTCGAGCGAAGCGCGAACCCTGGGGTTACATCCAAAAAGCCGTTCCAACCCTGAAAGGGTTTCTCACAAGGCGAACCCTTTCAGGGTTTAAAGCCTTTTTTATTTTCTGACCCAGGGTTCTCACTCCGTTCGAACCCTGGGCTGGGGTTAGCGAACGCCTTCGGCGTTAACGATGGGCCGAAATTAGCGAACGACTCGGCGTTAACGATGGGTCGAATTAGCGACGCCTTCGGCGTAACGATGAGCCGAAATTCGCGACGCCTTCAGCGTTAACGATGGGCCGAAATTCGCGAACGCCTTCAGCGTTAACGATGGGCCGAATTAGCGACGCCTTCGGCGTTAACGATGGGCCGAATTAGCGACGCCTTCGGCGTTAACGATAGGCCGAAATTCGCGAACGCCTTCGGCGTCAACTATGGACTGAAATTAGCGAACGCCTTCGGCGTATTTCAAACTGCATTCCTACGGTAGATTTGGTTGATTCCGAACTTTTTCTTTCAATTGTTTTGAAAGATCGAGTTGCATCTGACCTTCAGCCGGACGGCCCGCAGCCACATACGCGCGACCGAGTTGATAATGGACGTGTGCCTGCTCCGGTGCAAGCTTCGCGGCCTTTTCGAGACTCATGATGGCGCCTTTGACGTCACCTTGCTGGAGCTGCGATTTGCCGAGTTCGAAATAAGCATTACTAAAAGCAGGATCCTTCTGGATTACTTCCCTCATCAATTGCATGCCGCGCCCGGTTTCCTGGTTGGCCAACAAAACGTACCCGAGATGGTATTTGGCTTGTATATCCGCTGGATTCAACGCTAGTTCATTCTCAAACTCCTTTGCCGCTTCAGCAAACTTGCCGAGCTTGAGTTGAACGAGACCCGAGTAGAAGTGTGCGAGCTGCACTTTGCTGTCGAGCGCCAAAGCTATCTTCAACTCGTCAAGCGCTTTCGCAGGAGCGTCCTGATCGTAGTAAGCCTTGGCGAGGAATATATGCACTTGCGCGTTATCGCCGCCGTAAGCAAGCATTTGCCGAACGACCTGCTGAGCCTCATCCGTTTTGCCCTGCTTACTAAGAGAGAGCGCAAGCGGATAATAAAGACTAACGTCAGTAGGCTTCAGGGCGACCATCTCAGCCAGGATGGCTGCAGATCTTTCAAAGTTTTCGATCGAGAAGTAACTCAAACCCAGCAAATGCCTTGCGCGTAAATCGTCGGGCCTAAGCCGCAACTCATTTTCAAAAGCAGCGATGGCGTCCTTATAAGATTCAGATTTGAAATACGCGAGGCCGAGGTTGTAGTAGATATCGCGCAGCTCCGGATCCAGTTTGGCAGCCTCGCTAAAGCTCTGGCTGGCTGAACGAAACTGCTGCCGCTCCGCATTGAGCAGGCCAATGTTTTCGAATGCGGCCGCGATCACTTTGGTGTAAAAGGCCGCCTCAGACTTCAGTGCCTCCTGCTGCTCCGGTGTCGTTGCCGTTTCAACTGAAGCGACTTCGGGAATCGCAGTCTGTTCATTCAGGCCGTTGAGGAATGCTTCACCTTTAGCTTCGTCTCTCTTAAATGCCTGCGCTTTAAGATCTGCAGCAATCTGTAATTCTTTTTGCCCCTCCTCCTTGAGACCCACCTTCAATAACGATTGGCCCAAACGAAAGTGAGCATTTGTCACCTGGTAATCGTTGTGCTTCAGATCCGGATTCAGGGCGATCGATTTCTTAAACATCTCGACGGCCTTGTCGTGCTGTTGCAGGCCCTGATAGCTCTGACCCAGATAAAAATAAGGATCCGGATTGTTTGGCTGTAGTCGAGCAGCCATCAAGAGAACCTCAACTGCGACATCCCATTTCCGTTCGAGAGTTGAAACAATACCCAGATAGTAATTTCCAAAAAACTCGTCCGGGTGAGCGGCCACCTCCAATTTAAATTCGGCTTCCGCGTCGCTTATTCGAGAGGCGCCGTCTTTAAATAGATAACTTAGTCCCAGGTAGTAGTGCACTCGCGGAAATCCAGGATCGAGGGCCACAGCCTTTTTAAACTCGTCAATCGCCTGCTGAAGGAATCCGGTCTGCCGGTACGCGCGGCCGATAAGAATGCGTAACTGTGGTCTATTGCCAAGCTCGGCGATCATTCGATCGAAAATGTCCTTCGCCGCCTGCATCTGACCACGTTTCAAGTGTGCAAGCGTAAGCGTATAAGCCACGTCGTAATCTTTTGGCTTGAGCTGCAGAGCCGTTTGCAGATCATTGGCCGACTTATCAAACTCGTTCAGCATGAAGTAACACTTGCCACGCATGTGATAAGCGGCCGGGTTCTTCGGATTCACGGTGACAGCACTGTCGGCGCGAATAAGTGCTTCTTTGAATTGTCCGCTGTTGAAAAGAGCTATTGAAAGATCCACGAGGGCATCAGGAAAGTTGGGCCGATGTGTGACTGCCGCCGCCAACGCACTCGCCGCTGCGGAGTGGTTGCCCTGTGCGGAGTACGTTCGGCCAAGCTTGTGATAGCCGTCGGCAATTATCGAAACGTATTCGCTTTCCGCTTTATCTACTTTTCCTGCAACGCGCTGCGCTTCAGCATTCTCGAAGCGTTGGCGAAACTGTTCCTGTTGAGATTGGAAGGGAATCCAGAAAAGGACGAAGGAAAGAACAACGCGGAGATACATCATTAGTCTGCGCAGCGAGCGCCAAAGGCGCGAAATAAAGTAGCCAGGGACAAGCGCTGAGCGGAGCGCGTCGCCCCTGGTTAGCAAAAGTAATTTGAAGAGAGCACTGAAAGTGCGAAATATCAGCGCCATGTATTTCGCTCTTTCAAAGCTTTGCGGTCGTTTACGTCAATTATCCAGGGGCGACGCGCTTCCGCTTCGCTCAGCGCTTGCCCCTGGCTACTATATTCCGCGCCGTTGGCGCTGTGCGGAATGATTCTCAAGGGGCTGCAGAAACCGACGGAGGGCTGATTAAAGCTTCAGCCCTCCGTCAAGGTTCAATGAGCCTGCAGTATACCTGCAGGATGTTAGAAGGTGAACTTAAATCCGAACTGAATTTCCCGCGGGCCTGCGTCCTTATTGAAGCGACCAAAACCTGACGAAGTACTGTGACCAAAGTTCGCGTCACTGGCAGTGTTGATGAAGCCCAGATCCGCAGACTCAAGCGTGACGTAGTTTACGCGATTGAAGAGATTGAAGAATTCAGTGCGGAACTGAACGCCGTAGCGTTCACCGATTCTCCAATTCTTATTCACCGAGAAGTCGACGTTCTTGCGCGACGGCATTCGGATCACGCCGCGTCCGAGACTTCCGAAGTGTCCTTCAGCCGGCAGGCGGAATGCTGCCGGATTCAGATAGTTAATCCCGTTATTGAGATAGATAGGAACTCCAGGCACGAGATCCGGTCGCTGCGTAGACTGCGCTTCGAGACCGGCAGTGTTTGCTCCGGAGGTTACGTCGATCGGAACGCCGCCAAGGTACGTGACGATTCCATTGAGCTGCCAATCTCCGAGAGCGTGATGCGCAAAACTACCCCACTTACGGAACGAAGGCAGAACGTATACAACGTTTCCGATCCAGGTCTGGCGTCGATCGAGGTCCGCATCTCCCCGGTCGAGATCAAAGTTAAATGGATCGGTCGTCGCGGTCGTGAAGGATGTCACAGGAACATTTGAGATCGTGTGCCCCCAGGTATAAGCAACCTGGAAAGCCAGGCGATCAGCGAAGCGCCGGTTGAGCCAGATCTGCATTGAGTGGTGACTCGAATCGCCCGTCGACTCGCTCATGGTGATGTCCCCTAGCGCTGGGAATCGACGGTGCGCGTTCGCAAAAGCAGTCGCCTGATCGCTGCCAGTTCGGTACAGATGCGCGAGCTGTGCGCGTGCACTCGGCACTACGTCGTTGAAGTTAATACCGCGCCGCCACAAGTGCAGGCCGTGGTTACCTACATAAGACGCCTCGAGCACTGTGTCCTTCATGATTTCGCGCGAGACCGTCAGGTTCCACTGGTAGCTCTCCGGTGGCCGGAAATCCTCGGAAACTGCGTTACCGATACTGGTGCTTGAAGCGGTGGCTCGCAGTGCAGCCGGGTCGGGAATCGTATCCAAACTGCGGAATGTTGGGTGGCCCGCCAGCGTCGTGGCGCCATCATGCCAACCGTACCCGGCAGTTTGTGTCCACGGAGCATTTCCAGCCATACGCAGAACGTCTTCGATAACGTTTGAACGTCCGATGTAACGTCCGAATCCAAGGCGCAACGCCGTCTTGCCGTCACCCTTGACATCCCAGGCCATGCCCACGCGCGGTTGGAAGCCTCCGTTATACGTATTCACAAGCGCACGAGGTAAGCCCGAACTACCGAGTTGATCCGCCCTGACGAGTCCACTCAGCGGATTGGTGCCATCAAACAGTCGCGGCACGAAATTGCTGATGCGATTATCAGCAGACCAACCCGGCTGTAACTGGGACCAGCGCAAGCCAAGTGTAAGCGTGACGTTCGGTCGAATCTTCCACGTGTCGTTTCCATAAAACTCGAGATCGCGCCAGCGTCCCTGGGTGTATTCAGCGTGATCCCATTCAAAGTAGCAGCCAACCGGGATGTCCTTTAGCAGTGTGTCTGCAATGACATTGCCAGTGCGATCGTCTGTCTGACAGACCTGGTAAGCTGAATTTGGACCACCAGCCTGCTCATTCTTTCGATTGTTGCTGAACAACACGCCAAACTTCAGATCGTGCGCACCGGCCACCTTCGAGAAGTCATCTTTCCAGATGAATAGATCTTCTTCGTTATGCCACGGCGCCTGGTGCCACAGTGCCGGATAACCACCAGCTCCCCACAACGTCGGCAAACCAAAACCTTCCGGCCGCTCGAAAACCGTTGGGAACTTAGCTGCGATTTCGTCGTTCAGCGCCTTGCTGCTTCCAGCGGTCGTAATGATGATGTCGTTGCCGGCGCGGGAGAATGTAAACTCGTTAACCGCACTTCCAGACAACGTGTTGGTGACCTTCACTGCAAAGCTATGACTCGGCTGATCCCAATCCGAACTCAACGTCGGGAATGGGCTATCACCCCAGAAGTTGCCGGAGGCAACGCCGTGGATCCAGTACTCATTGATCCAACGCACCATCACGTTCATGTTGCTGGTGATGTTCACGTCGCCGCGGATGTTGTCCTGGCGCGTGTTGATAGGCTGTGTTGGAGCGTCTACCCATAAACCGCCCGCGCCGTTGGGATCCGGGAAGACCCTCAAGATTGCCAGCCCTGCGGGGCTGAGTTGAGCTGTCGGAATCTTGTTGCCAGGAAACGGAGTACACGTCGTCACCGGGGGGGTACCTGCTGTGACACATGAGCCCGGGATATGTGGCAACGGACCAGTCAGGACGCCGCTGAAGTCTCCGACCTTTTCGGCTGCGGTCGGCACAGTTTGCTGCGGCAGCGTGGTGCCACGTTGCTCACGACGCCATTCTTCACTCCAGAAGAAGAATGCTTTGTTTTTCCAAACCGGGCCGTTGAAGTTGAAGCCGAAGTTTTTGTATTTGAGCTCGCCTTTGTGAATGAAATCGCCCTGCGCATTTCTCGCTGGATTGGCTTTGAGAAAAGCATCTGCAGCATTCAGCGCATCATCACGCAGAAAATAAAAACCAGCGCCGTGAAAATCGTTGCCGCCGCCTTTTGTGATCAGGTTGATGACAGCGCCTTGTGCCTGTCCATATTCGGCGCTGAAGCTATTACGCTCGACGCGGAACTCTGCGATCGAATCGATCGAGGGAAACACAAGCAGGGTGGCATTCGAACCAACGTCCATGTTGTTGACGCCGTCGACGGTCCAGAGATTAGCGTTCGACTGGTTGCCGTTCACCGACATGTCAACGTTGGAGTCGAGGCCGGTTCCTCGTGCGGCAAAACTGCCCGCCTGAGAAATACCGGGCACCATCAAAGCGAGTTGCGCGTAGTTGCGACCATTGAGCGGCAGCTCTGTGACCTGCTTCTCAGAAACGAGACTGCTGACTTCACCACTGCGCAGTTCGACGGGAGCAGACTCGCTGGTGACAGTTACTGTCTCCGTCACCTGGCCCACCTGTAAATCGAGATTCACGGTTTTGTTTTCGCTAACGTGAAGCTCTACACCGGTGATAACAGTCTTTTTGAATCCGGTGGGCGAAGCGCTGATGGAGTAATTACCAGCCGGCAAACTTGGAGCGTTGTAGAATCCATCTTCGTTGGCAGTGACAGTGCGCGATTTGCCTGTCTTCTCCTCAACGATTGTGACTTCCGCTTTAGCTACGGCCGCGCCCTGCGGATCTCTGACCGTGCCGGTGATGTTTCCGGCCGTGCTTGACTGCGCATGCACGCCGACCAACAGACCGATACTCAGCAGGAGTAATGAAGCCTGCATCCAAGACCTAAGCGACATACAACACCTCCTCGGTATTTCCGTCCGGAATCAAGAACTCGTTCAGTTGCCCTGCGAACCCTTGTTCGTAAATCCCTGGCTAAGTCTATTCAGTTCTGAGTTGTTACTTTGTTGCAGTAGTTATCAAAAGCATTTAATACCAATCCAATTTCTTGTCAAGAACTTTTTGTTTTCAATGGTACCTGTTGAGGCAAATAGCGCGTTTTATCAGGAGCTTTGTTCAATAGCCGGACAAAAGCTGGAAGGAGCTTTGTTCGGGCACTGCACAAAAGAGGGGTAACTTAGGTCACAGAGGCGGAGGCGAACTTGCTCGCCAGAACGAGACTCAGGGCACCCATCAAGGTGGGTTCGGGACCAAGGGTTGAGGCGATGATTCGTGTGGAAGGTAGACCTCGACAGATTGTCGTTTCGACGCTCTTGCGGATGTCAGTTTCGATCACCGGCCAGGCACGCACGATCGGACCGCCGACAATTACTGCCTGCGGCGCCAGACCGCGAATGAGATTTGCGATGCCGATGCCGAGATATTTAGCAGTGTCTTTCAGGGCAGTGCGAGCAGCGCCATCGCTTCGTAACGCTAGATCTATCAAGTGACCAAAGCTTTTCGTGGCCGTTCCGTTTCGGCCGCCAGATAAATTCTTGAAACGAGCTAGCGCCGATCGTTCTGAAGCAAACGCTTCCCAGCACTCACGACTGCCGGACGCACATTCAACCGGTGCGCCCTGTCCGATCGTCATGTGTCCAAACTCACCTGCAGAGCCGTTGTCGCCGCGATACACCTGGCCATCAAAAACGATCCCCGTGCCGACGCCACCTTCGACCAGAACCAGAATAAAATCTCGAACTTCGCGAATTTCCGGACGGCCAAACCACAACTCAGCCTGTGCTGCGGCGTTCGCGTCGTTGTCCATCGTCACGGGCAATCCCACTGCTTCACTCAGATCGCGTGCAAGCGGAATGTCGCGCCAGTTGAAAGTCGGAATAAACAGTTCCGTGCCATCAGGATCGACGAGGCCGGGAAGGCTTACGCCGATGCCTTCGATCGTTCCTTTGTTTCGTCTGATTAGTCTTAGAGCGCGATCGATAATCGCTTTTGTTGTCTTTTCGGAATCGGGATCAGTTTCAAACTCTTCCTGATCCAACACGCGACCAGCGAGATCGCTGGTAGCCACGATCGTGCGCGTTGTGCCGAGGTCAACTCCAATCGCCACGGCATCTGCAGTACGGAGAGAAAGTAAGATCGGAGGCCGCCCGCCGGTTGATTCTCCACTCAACTCTTCGATTAAACCTTCTACCCGCAACTCCTCGACAATCAATGAGACTGTCGAACGCTGCAGCGCGGTTTCGTGCGCAATTTCGGCGCGAGAGATCGGTCCTCGTTCGCGAACATAGTTCAGTACGATTTGACGATTGATATTGCGGATCGTATTCGAACGAGCCACATTCGCTTTATTTAAGTCGATTCGTCGCATCACGAAGCCGCCGGGGCCGTTCGCCTGGAGGGAGAAGGTAGTCGATCAGAAGATCACGGCTAGAATTCAAACCAGGGAATCGATAAGAATAATTAGTACATACCTAACAATCCGTCAACACCTTTTGTAGATCATCTCAAAAACAAAGCAATCCGCAGCTTACACAGATTCGGATCGGGAGTATACTGACCACAAAACCAAAATCCGGAGGTCTACTATGGTTGACCGGCATAGCACGAAGCAAATCATTCTAATTACACTTGCCCTCCTGGTTTTTGCGTCCCCCGTATTTTGTCAAAGTCCTGCGAGCCCGCCTCCGGTTTCAAGTCGCGTTAACACCGATCGCATTCGACAGCAGGACATGAGCAACCGCGAATGGCAACTCAGAAACTTCGGTATGAACCCGAACGCGCCAAAAGATCGCCGTCAGATCGAAGAGCTGATGACGCAGACGGAAGAAGATTTCAATCGCATCTTAACTCTACATAACGAAATCGCTCGCGCCATCGCTTCCAGAGATGATCTTAATTATCACTTTGTTTCAGAAGCGACGGCGGAGATTAAGAAGCGCGCGAGTCGAGTTCAATCGAACCTTGTGCTCGGTTTGTCGTCTGAGGATGCGCGAGTGGAAGTGAAAGCCGAGCCGGAGATGAAGGATTCACTGATAAAACTTTGTAAAGAGATTCGTGCGTTTGTAACGAATCCGATGATTGAGAATCCGAACACGGTCGATGCGCAGCAGTTAGTCCGCGCGAAACGAGATCTCGAGGGTTTGATTCTGCTTAGCGGAATGATTAAGAAGGACGCTGATAAACTTAGTAAAGGCAAGCAGTAAGTTTTAGCCGCAGAGTACGCGGATGAACGCGGATTATTGTGTTGGTGATGGTGATGGAGCCGGCGGTGTGTGAACGAAAACAATCGGCTCTTGATTGGTGATTCCCTTTCCCTCCAGAACGACAATTGACTGATTCGGTTTGACGTTGGCGATCGTTTCCTTCTGACCTCCGGGCCAACTGATTTCGATATTCAGAGTAATTCCCTCTTCGGGTTTCCCCAATCCAAACGTCAGAGGCAATTCAGACTGCGAACAGTAACTCGAACCCGTTCGCACCATGCCGTATATCGTCTTGCCCTTCGACGTTTTCACGACAACCTTAGCTCCGATGCCGTCGCGATTCGCTTTAGATCCGACAGTTTTTACGCGCAACAGATCGTTTTGATTTGCGTTGTCGTTGCGGAGTAAACGCGCGGGTCCGTTGTTTGTCGTGATAAGAAGATCGAGGTCGCCATCGTTGTCGAAGTCGCCGTAAGCCGCGCCGCGTCCGACGATAGCTCGATTGATTGCGCGTCCGAGCTTGCTCGTCACTTCCTCAAACTTTTTCTTGCCGCGGTTGCGGAAGAGATGCGGTGGCTGCGCGTACTTCACCGTTGGTTGAACGACGCTGATGTCGTCAGAAACGTGTCCATTCGCGGCGAAGACGTCGAGCATTCCGTCGAGATCGTAATCGAAGAAGAAGCATGCAAACGTCAAAGACTGCGCCGACACTTTGCCGATTCCGGACGACGGTGCTTCGTCGGTAAACAATCCGGATCCGTCGTTGTGATAGAGCGCGATGCTCTCGTTCGTGAAGTTACCGATCACGACACTCTGCCTGCCCGAACCGTCGTAGTCGGCCGCGTCGACTCCCATTCCCGCGCGCGCCGTGCCTGATTCACTGAACGCGACGCCTGCGATCACGGCGTTGTCAGTGAACGTGCCGTTGTGATTGTTACGATAAAGTTTGTTTGGTTCGGTATCGTTAGCGACAAAGAGATCCATCCAGCCGTCGTCATCATAATCGAGCAGCGCAACACCAAGCGTTTTGCCCGCCGGATCGTCGACGCCTGCTTTTGCGGTGACGTTTTCAAAAGTGCCATTGCCGCGATTGTGGTACAGCGATGCGCTCTGGCCTTTGTAGGTTTGCGGCGTGCAATACGACTTATTCTTGGCGTCGAGAGTGCAGTATTTATCGGTCTCGACTGTCCAGTCGACATAGTTGCCGACAAACAGATCGAGTTTGCCGTCGTTGTCATAGTCAAACCATGCGGCGCTCGTTGAGAAACCCGGATCGCCGACACCTGCGCGCCCGGTCACGTCGGCAAACTTCCCGCCGCCAAGATTACGGAAAAGATGATTTGGACCAACACAGGTGATGTAGATGTCGTCGTTACCATCGTTGTCGTAATCAGCGACTGCGACACCGATGCCGTACATCTCGACGCCGAGCCCTGCTTGTTGGGTTACGTCGGTGAAGGTGCCGTCTTTGTTGTTGTGATAGAGCGCGGGAAATGATTTACGCTTTTTGTTCTCGGGCCAGTCCATCGAGTTGACGAGCAGGATGTCCTGCCAGCCGTCGTTGTCGTAATCCAGAAAAGCGCCGCCCGCGCCGATCGTTTCGGGAAGATACTTCTTACCGAAGGCGCCGCTGTTGTGTTTGAAGTGAATGCCGGCTTCGGCAGTGACGTCAGTGAACTCGATCTCTCCCGACGGACGTGGCGGCGTTGGACTCGGCGAAGGGGAAGCTGCCGCGACTTGCTCAGCAGGCGCGTTTGCAGAGGGAGCACTCGGCGCCGGCTGTTTACACGCCAAGAGCAACACTCCCAGACACACTAAGAGATAACAAGAAAGATGACGAAGGGTCATATGAAATCAGATGAGTCTCACGCAAAGGCGCAAAGGTACAAAGAAGATAGCTTTGCGCCTTCAGGATTGCGTTTGCGCCTTTGCGTGAAACTCTTCCAACCAGATCTCAATCAGCATTGCTGTTGGTCCAACGAGAAACAATGCGTAAAGCGGTGCGAACACAACCTGGTTGAGACGCAACAACATCTCGACCAGCGCCACCAAAAACACAACCACGCATTGCCACTTCTTCGACTTCACCGTCGTCTTCGGATCCGTAATCATGAAGAACACGAAGAGCTGGTACATCGGTCCCGTAATCGGCGCGACCTCAGCAAACCATGGATCTCCAGTAATCCAACTGCGCAAAAACGCAAACACAAAAAACGATGCGACGTAAACGGCGCTGATGTGAATTCGCTTAGCGCGGTAGATGATGATCGAACCGAGGATCCAGATGACGAGCAACGGCCATTTATAGTTTCCCCATTGCACACTCAACGCGGCCACTGTCTCGGGCGCGAGAAATAGCAACACACAAATGCCGAAGTTCGACGGGTTCCAAAGATGACGGCCTTTCACACGCAACACGTACTTCGACATGATCGAAAGCACACTGCACAATGCGAACGGCCAGAACGCCGGCGAGCGCAGGAGTATGCCGACGCTGATACCGGAGATGTATGCGCTTGAAAGATTGAGCCACTTGCCGAAGAAGATTCGACCCAGCACGAGTTCGGTGATGAGTGCACAAACAATCGCGAGCGCTGTCCGCTCGTAACTTTCGAGTATCCCGTAGAAGAGATGACCGACTACGAGAATGAAAGTGATAAAGAGCGGTGCGATGTAGCGGTTGTCGAGACGAATCCAACTCCTCTTGACCGGAACGTCAAGAGTCGATGCACCGACAGGTTGAATTGTCGATTCGCTCATGCCGATTTTGGGCGCTCCTTGGAGTGCGCCGACTTGTCGGCGCTTTGGTATCACACTAATACCAAAGCGGTGACAAGTCACCGCACTCCACGGAGGCGTCCTTCACACCGTTTCCTTAATTTTGTAAACCTGACCGACTGTTAGTTTGTCGATCGTTTCGATCTTTCCTGACGGCCAGCGAATCTCCGCCTTCTCGATCTGCGGGTTCTTGCCGAGGCCGAAGTGTATGCGTCGCTGACCCTGCGAACAAAAACCACTGCCTCCGGAAACCTGCTGCACCTGCTGCTGACCGTTCCAAAACAAACGAACCTCAGCGCCGATTGCGCTCCGGTTGCTCGATAAACCCTCGAGCTCAAAGTCGATCCACTTGTTCTCCGGCGTCACGTTGTTCTTATAAATGAGCAACGGTCCTCTCTGATTTGCAACCACGACGTCGAGCACACCGCGATTCCACAGATCGACCATCGCCACCGAACGCCCATCAAAAACATCATTCGCTCCAACCGCCTGCGCAACGTCCACAAACTTGCCTGCCCCATCATTGAGCCAAACTTTTTTCTGTTGATAACCAGACAAGCTGCGGCCATCCATCGCCGGCCAATGCGCTGCGTCGCTGATGATGGTCGAGTTGCCGCCCGCGATCTTCGAGAAGTCATACCAGTAGTTCTGATTGCGATCGGCGGAGACGTAACCATTCACGAGATAAAGATCGAGCGTGCCGTCGTTGTTCATGTCTCCAAACTGCGCCCCAAAACTCCAGCCGCCGATTTCAACATCCATCGCACGCGCAAGATTGTCGTATTTGATCGCGTCGCCGTTTGTTCCCTCGCGCGGCACCCAGAGATTGTTTCCCTGAATCAGAACGCCTTCTTCCGAAATGTTTGAAACGTAGATCGCGTATCGTCCCTGATTTAAGACATCTCCAACGGAGGCGTTCATCCCGCTTTTGGGTGAAAAGCCAACGCCAGTCTCATTACCAACTTCGCGAAACTGCCTCCCGTCGTTGAAGTAGAGTTCTGAGATTCCGTAATCGTTGGCGATGAAGAGATCCTGCTGCCCTGTGCTGCGCAGATCCGCGACAATTGCAGCTAACGCCCAGCGTCGCGTGTCGATGCCGGCTTTCTGACTGATCTCTTCGAACGCTCCGTCGCCGAGATTATGAAAGAGATACTTGCGTCCGCCATTCTTCGCGTACTCAAAACTCTCCGGCATCATCTTCGTGTTCTTCAAGTGCCAGAGGTCTACATCTTCCGAGTAATACCCACCGAGAAAAAGATCCAGTCGCCCATCACGATCGTAGTCGAACCAGATCGCCGTGTTGGCATTCACCCACGCCGGCAATCCGGCTTTCTCAGTCACGCGCGAAAACTTCTGACCACCATCATTGTGAAAGAGTTCGGGCTTGCCCCACTTGTAAAGAAAGAGATCTTCGTAACCGTCGTTGTCGTAGTCGCCCCAAACGGAGCCCATCGAAACGCCGGTCCCGACCTGATTCAGATCTGCGAGACCGACTTCTGCTGCGACGTCGGTAAACGACCCGTCTTGATTGTTTTTGAAGAGCGCGTTTTTACTTCCCTCGCCGCTGTTTGTGACGTAAAGATCCGCCCAGCCATCGCGATTGAAATCGACCACAGACACAGCCGCGCCCATCGAAGCCACTTGCGGCATGATGTGATCGAGCTGGTGGTCCAACGTGGGCGCCTGGTGTGTGAAATTGACGCCAGATGCTTTCGATACTTCTTCGAGATGAAACCCGTAGCGGTTCAAGGCCGCTTTCTCACCGACGGTGGCATTTGCTTGCGCACGGCGAGCGGCCAGTCGCTTCATGACCAGCGGTACCGACATCAATCCTACGAAGACAACAGCGAGAACGATTCTCGCCAACTTCCTGCCACTCATTTCTTTTGCGTCGATCTCAATGCATTCTGGAAGATAATGGGCGTCACGTAGCGCGTGTGATAATTCTGCCAGTCTTCCGGATGCTGCCGATAAACCCACTCATCTTCAAGCCGAGTGGGCGGAGTCGTGTACTCGTTCTTGGCGTGATAGGGCAGAGGCAAGACCGTCTTCGAGAACGTTGAGTTGTAATCACCGTCCTTAATCCAACCATCGCCAATTATCACGTAATCGCGTACCCAACCGGCAGGTGGAGCAGATTGTTCTGCAAACCGGAACGACATCTCGTCGCCGGCATTCATGATGACATAGCGATCGTCCGCCCGTAGCAGTAACTCACGGACATCGCCAAACCGCGTGTAGTACCCAATCAGATCTCGCCAAATCTGCTTTGAACTGGAGAGACGATTGTAATCGGGGACTTCCGGCGACGAATCATTCTTTTGGTTGATGACAGAGTAGCCCCGATGGTGTAGGTCGGCCACATCGGGGTTGAGCCGCGTAGTCTTGAGTTCAGCATTGGGAATCCCAACCGCCCACTCTAGTAAATCCCAGTAAATCTCGAGATTTGTTCGTAATCTAAGACGCCGCGGACTCCCTTCTTTAAACACATTTGCTAGATCAAACAGGCAGATTTTTTTACGTCCAGCTGGAAAACCCATGTTTGGCCGCACGACTTTCCAGCCACCATGACCATCGGGAATCTCAAGACTCAAAGGTTTCGCCTGCTCCTGTTTCCCCTGGCTGATCGCCACGTTGATCGAGGAGTCGGTGGGATGCATCCAGCCACTAGCGATTAACCAGAGCGGACCGGTCGAGGGCGCATGGTCGCCAAGATCGATTTCGACATAGTGCTCACGCGCCACGCCCTGGTAGTTACCTTTTTCAAACGTGTCGAGGTAGTTTCCGTCGAGCGTGCTGATAAGGTTCGTGACATCGTTGCCTTTGTCGTCAACGGCGTGCGCGATCTTGTGAGGAGTTGAGACGGTTGTGATTTCCAGCTTAGCAGCCGGGATCACAAAACGTTCGTCGACAAAGATGTCGGTGCCCACAGGATGATCGACCACCATCAGATTGAGATGGTCGTAGTAGTAGGTCTCCCAGAGTTCGGCGGTGATTCGAAGATCGTAATAACCATCGTGCGGGACGAGTTGATCGCGACTGATCTTATACCACTCCTCCGTTGCCTCGACGCGTGCGGTTCCGAGTGTGTTGATGCGCAAGCCGATCGCAGAGCTCCACGGTACCGCATCCTTGACGAACTCCATTTGCTTTCCGTTGTAAGCAAACAGAAACGGGCATGAGCCTTTCAGACGCTGCTCAGTCACGACTTGCTGATCGGCTTTGATTTCAAAGTCGGCGCGTACACTTCCATTGGGCCATGTAACACGAATCACGTCGGTAGCGGTTTGTTCCCCCAGACCGAAGTGCAGCAGCGGACTCGTGATGGGCTGCTTTTGGACCAGCAGGCCGGAACGGATCTCCATCTCACCGCCGATGCCAAATGAATTGATGCGTTGATCACCGACAGCGTTAGCGGCGCGCGGGCGAATGACTTGCCAATGGTAGTTTTTTTCGCCGTGGTTGATCGCCTGAATGGGATGACCCTCATGATCCAATCCCAGCAGATCCAGTCTCCCATCACCATTCACGTCAGCGACATCGAGAATTCGTTCCGGCACCTCTTTTTGCCCGTCTAACTTTCCATCCTCGTCGCTCAGGCGAATGCCAGAGCCGATGAGCAAATCCAATGCGCCGTTATTGTCAAGATCTATCGTGCGCAGGATGAAGTGATCCGAAACATCGTTTGCATCGGCGAGCTTCGACTGTTCCCACGCTGTTCCATCTTTGTCGCTTAGAGCCGTTATAACTCCGGACTTTTGTGCAGTGATTAAATCAAGGATGCCGTCGCTATTTATGTCGCCTACCTCGACTGCTTGCACTTCGGAAAATGCCGGAACGGTACGCTGAATGAATGTTCCTTGTCGTTCGTTGGAAAACACATGAAGGGTGCCCGAGCCATCAATCAACGTCGCATCAGGATCCCCATCCGCATCGAGATCACCCCACGCGAAAGCTGCGAGTCCGTTGATTCCGGTGAAGGGCTGGGTTTCAACAAATGTCCCGTCACCGTTGTTTCGCAATACAACCGGAGGACCATCCTTTGATCCGACGACAATATCGAGATCACCGTCAGCTTCGATATCTGCGCTCCAGGCATCGGTGTATTTGCGAGCAATGACGTTCGAGCTTAGTTTTGTCTGTGCAGTGACATCGGTGAAAGCAGAGGGAGAGTCCTGCCGAAAAAAGCGCACACCACCATTGCCGGCGAGCACCAGATCGGTTTTGAAATCGTAATTAAAATCGACAGCTAAGATACCGTGCGTGGTTGGAGGAGTATTCGATGCGCCTCCGGGAAATGGAAGAGTGGCGCCGCTCGCTAAACGTACTTCGCGAGCAGTAGCAGTGGCAATCACCGGTGCGCCTTCACTACTTAACGCGATCGCGCCGACCCAATCCGTTTTATCCGTGGTTGAATTCAACGGCTCGGGTCGGAACTCGATCGACAAATCGGGCGCGGCTGTTTTGAACTCCGGAGCTTCGAGCTTCAAAAAGTTTCTAACGGGCGTGGCCTCTTCGCCCGGCGGTGGCTTGATCGCTGCGAGATCGCGGCGGTAGTCGGGAACGCGGACCAACACGTTGCGCAAGAAACTCGTGCGCGTTGCAGCAGCGGCGTTGTCGCCAGAGTTAGTCGCAGTTTCGAGGGCGGTCACCTGTTCGCGCACTTCCGCAGGCCAGGTTGATGAACGAGCAACAATTTTCGCGACTGCTGATTTGAGTGTTGTGGTATCGCCACGTTTCGCCGCAATACGACTCAGTTCAACGAGTGCAGCGAGGTTGTCAGGTTCTGCGGTAAGAATTTTTTGAATGAGTGACTGAAATTCTTCGGCGCTCTTGCCGTCGCCCTGTCGTTCGACTTCTTCGGCTAGTTTGTAAAGCGCGATCAGATTGTTTTGATCAAGTTCGACTGACTTGCGCAACGCGGTGATGGCTTCGGCCGTGTTGCCGCGACTGCTCTCGAGTAGTCCGATGAGGTAGAAGATCTGGCTGTTATCAGGCGCGAGATCGCGGGCTTTGTTGAATCGCTCGGCGGCGGTGTCATAGTTTCGCTGTCGCAGTGCCAGCAATCCCCAGTTGGCCCAACCGGCCGGTTCGGTCGCGGCGAGTTGGGTGAATTGCGCCAGCTTCTCGTCGGCTTGGACGTCGTGACCGACTTCGAGTGCGGCGAGACCGATGTAAAACGTTCGGACCAGTTCGTTGTATTGCGGAGAAGATTTTGTTGGGAGATTGCTGCTCGGGCGACAGCTGCTGATAAGAACTACAAGCAGGAACGTGATTGCAATCAGGCTTCTTTTGGGCATGATGAGCATGGGTTTCACGCAAAGCCGCAAAGAGAGCAAAGATGAATCGGATTAGCCTAAACATCTTTGCACCCTTTGCGCCTTTGCGTGAAACTCCGCACAATGTAGCACAATGAGACTTCGCAAAACTGGCCTTCTTGTCCTGGCTCTCTTGATCTGTTTGTTGGCGACTTATTTAATTAACCCAACAGCGGCTCAGCTTCAAAATCAGCAATCAAAACGTGAAGACGCTTACCGCGCGAATAATATCGGAATCGCGCTGCTGGAACAGTTCAAACACAAGGAAGCCGCGGATGCTTTCCGCCGTGCGCTGCAACTCGATCCCGGCCTCGTCACGGCACGTATAAATCTCGGCATCGCGCTCTTCAACGTTCCCGATCTACCTGCCGCACAAAAGGAATTACAATCTGCGATCGCTGCTGCGCCCACTGCACCGCAACCGCACTACGTCCTCGGTCTCGCTGCCAAAACTCAAAACCGGACGGAAGAAGCAATTGCCGAATTTCAAAAGGTATTGCAGATCGATCCGAACGACGTTGGCGCGAATGTAAACCTGGGCCAACTCTACGCGCAACAGCGAAAGTATACAGAGGCGATCGCCGTGCTTCGCCTTGCCGTATCTGCCGAACCTTACAACGCGACGGGACTCTACAACCTCGGCACCTCGTTGATGCGTGCGGGTCAAAGAGAAGAAGGGACGAAGGTCATCGCGCAGTTTCAGGAGCTGCGCAATCGCGGCACCGGCACGACATTGGGCGCGAACTACCTCGAGCAAGGTCGCTACGCGGAAGCAATCGCGTCGACCGGCGCCGAGCCTGAGCTCGTTGATAAGACTGTTCCTGAAGTCGTTTTCAAAGATGTGACCGCCGAACTGTTACCAGCCGGTGACCCTCTTCCTTTTCCTCCCGACATCCCAAGCGGCGCCGCACTGCTGTTTGACTATGATCTCGATGGAGACCTTGACTTGCTCGACGTAGTAGGCAATCGACAACGTCTGCTGCGCAATGATAAAGGCAAGTTTACTGACCTCAAGACACAAGCAGGCGCACTGGCCAAGCCCGGAGCAACTATCGGAGTAGCAGCAGTCGCAGGCGATTACGATAACGACACAAAGCCCGATCTCTTCATTCTTCGGCAAGGCACCGGCACGCTCTATCACAACGACGGCAATGGAAGTTTTTCAGACGTAACAACCGCCGCTAAAATCCCCGCGTCACCAAATCATGCGACAACCGCGGCTTTTGTCGACTTCGATCACGACGGTGATCTCGATCTACTAATCGGTGGTGAAGGAAATCTTCTACTGCGAAATAACGGTGACGGAACATTCAGTGATCAAACTGCCGCAGCGAAGCTTGTCGATAAAGCCCAGGCTTTTGCGATCGTCCCTACCGATTTTGACAACCGTCGCGACATCGATCTTCTTGTCGCTTCGAATGAAAAAATCTCTCTCTGGCGCAACATGCGCGATGGAACGTTCCGCGACGTCGCAACTGAGGTCGGTCTTACCACAGCCAAAGGTGCAACTAACGTCGCGGCCGGTGACATAAACAAAGACGGGTTCACCGATTTTTACTTCGCTTCTTTACGCGACGCGAGCGGTTATCTCGCGCTCAGCAACGGTAAAGAGCATTTTCAGATCACAAAAATAGCAGGCGCCGACACCGCGTCGCAATTTATCGACTACGACAACGACGGTCTACTCGATCTCGTCACTTTAGCTCCTGGACAACTTCGGATACTTCGTAACACCGGCGACTCATGGTCGGACGTGAGTTCAAAAGCAACAAAAGAAATTAACGCGAGTGCCGCGCGAGTGCTGGTGACCGGAGATATCGATGGCGATGGTGACACGGACATCATCTTCGGAACCCCAGGTTTATTAAGGGTTGCTCGCAACGACGGGGGAAACACGAACCGGTCACTGCATGTAAATCTGGAAGGCAAGGTCAGCAATCGCAGCGGCGTCGGCGCGAAGATCGAGATACGCGCAGGCAGTCTCGCGCAGAAACTCGAAACCTACTCTGCGTCTCCGGCTCCCGCTCCTGCCGACATTACTTTTGGACTTGGAAAACGGACAGCGGTCGATGCCGTGCGCGTGTTGTGGCCTGCTGGAATCGTTCAGTCGGAAACGGAGATCGCAAACAACAAGACGCTTTCGTTAGTGGAGTTGGACCGCAAACCGTCGTCGTGTCCTTATCTGTTTGTTTGGAATGGCGAAAGGTTTGAGTTCGTCACAGACTTCATGGGTGGGGGCGAGATGGGCCATCTCGATGCGCCCGGAATCTTCAACATGCCGGACCCGACTGAGTACGTTCGCATTCCACGCGATCTGCTGCGCGAACATGATGGACGTTATGAATTAAAGGTGACGAACGAGCTCGAGGAAGCGCTGTTTGTGGATCGGATGCAGTTGATCTCAGTGGCGCATCCCGAGGGCGTTGAAGTTTATCCAAACGAGGGACTTACTGAACCGCCGCAGCCTTTCAAGATCTACTCGACGCGTGATGCGCACCCGCCTGTCTCGGCAGTTGATAAGCACGGTCACGACGTGCTAGCGCGAGTCGCGCGGCTCGATCGCGAGTATCCGGATGATTTCAAACTGCAGCCGATTCGTGGTTATGCGGAGAATCATGAACTGACGATGAAGCTCGATGCTGATTCGCCGGTGCGAGTTAAGTTGTTACTGACGGGTTGGACTGACTATGCGTGGTCCAGCGACAACCTTGCGGCGTCGCAAAGTGGAAAGAGTCTCACCTTGCCTGCGCTTCAAGTGAAAGACAAACAGGGAAATTGGCGAACGGTGATCGAGAATATTGGGATTCCAGTTGGGCGGCCGCAAACAATCGTCGTGGATCTCACTGGCAAGTTTCTGAGTGCGAGTCGTGACGTGCGGATCGTTACGAACATGCGCATCTACTGGGATCAGATCCTGGTCGACACGTCTGCTGGAAACTTTCCAATGCAGTTGACGCGACTCGATCCGTCGGTAGCGAATCTGCGCTGGCGTGGCTTCTCTCTCGAGCATTCTCCTGATGGACGACAGCCGTTAACTTACGACTACAAGCAAGTCTCATTTACGTCGCCGTGGAAAGTGATGACTGGCAGATACACGCGCGAGGGCGATGTGCGCGAGTTGGTGCTAGCCGCAGACGATATGTTTGTGATCTCGCGACCGGGTGATGAATTGTCGTTATCTTTCGCGGCGGACAAGTTGCCGCCTTTGCCGAAGGGATGGACGCGAACGTTTCTGCTTTATGCGGATGGATTCAGTAAGGAGATGGATATCAATTCGGCGAGCCCGGATCAGGTTGGGCCACTGCCGTTTCATGGTATGACTAAGTATCCATACGCTTGGCCTGAGCGTTATCCGTTAACCGAGAAGCGGAGACGGTATTTGGAAACTTACAACACGAGGATTGTTACGTCACAAGTGGACAGGATTGCAGGCCTGTCAATATCGCCAGGATTAGCAAAATGATTAGGTACTCAGTAGCTGCGTGTCAGACGGATCTCGCGAACCCAGTCGATCGGCGCGGAATGCGCGCGAACACGGATCGCATGCTGTCGATGATCGATTCAGCGGTCGCGGGTGCGGCGCCGTTTCTCCCCGTCCGTCTCGTCGTCTTCCCGGAGTTTGCACACGCTGCTCCGGTCTTCGTCACTGCCGCCGAGTTAATCGATAAACTCGGCGTGTCAATCCCGAACGAGCACACCGAGCGGCTGCAACAAAAAGCCAAAGAACTCGACATCTACATTCAGAGCGGCTCGATGCTCGAAGTTGATCCGAAGTGGCCGGGTCACGTCTTCAATACGACGTGTCTTATCGGTCCTGAAGGCGTGCTGTACAAGTATCGCAAAGTGAACACGTGGATTCCATATGAAGTTCACACGAGTCCGCACGATCTGCCCGGTTACGACGAACCACTTTTCCCGGTCGCCGATACACCAATTGGCAAACTCGGTTGCGCGATCTGTTACGACTGGCTCTTTCCGGAAGCGATGAGACAGCTAGCAGTCAATGGCGCGGAAGTTCTGATTCGAGTGTCGGCGTACATGGATCCATGGGGCGCGACCGAGCCGATGGCGTGGTGGACCGTGGTCAATCGTTGTCGTGCACTCGAGAACCTCGCTTACGTCGTGGCCGCAAACCAGGGCGCGAGTCTCAAACACTATCCGCCTTACTCATGGCCAGGCGGCAGTCAAGTGGTTGATTTTGATGGACGCCTGCTCGCCGAAGCTTCTCCCGGACCAGGTGAACGGATCGTCGTGGCGCCAGTCGATATTTCCGCCCTTCGTCACGAACGCGAAACCCGACGCGGGCATCACATGCTGGCCCACCTGCGCACCGAAGCGTATCCCGTCTACCAAAAACACCAGTACCCGCCGCCGAGCGATGCGCCGCTGAGTTACGAAAACAACAATTCTCTGATCGATGAAGCGAAGCGGCAAATCCATCCACAGATTACACAGAGTTAATTTCTGTGAAATCTGCGTAATCTGTGGATTAAATTTTGAGGAAGATATTTTTGCGGTAAAGAATCCACATCAGCGCCAGACAGACAAGAACAAACGTGATGCCCATCGCGAGTGAGGCATTGATCGGCGACGCCCATGACGCAAACAGATGATCGTAGGCCCACGATCCGATCGAGTCGCCTCCGATTTTGATCTCACCCAGCGCCATCGCAATCACATCGGCAACCACGTACAAAGCAATCGCATTGAGACCAAAGACCTCGAACGGCTTGGCCCAACGACGATAGCCCTGAATATCGATCAGCCAGTAACAGATCGAGAGAAACTGTAGCGCCAGTCCGCCCGTGAAGAGCACATACGAACTGGTCCACAACGCTTTATTGATCACAAAGAACGGGTTACATGCCCAGCCGGTCGCAACGCAAACCGCGCCAACGACAAACATCCCCGCGGCTTTTTCGTAGCGTGTTTTTTCTGTCCTGAGCCATGTGCCGGTCAATACTCCGATCAAACTCGTTGCGATCGCGGGAATGGTGCTCAACAAGCCTTCCGGATCGTAAACCTTTGCCTGCGCCCAGACATGTTTTCCAAACACGACGCGATCGACATACGACGGCAGACTTCCCTCTTTCGTTAAATCTCCTGCCGCAAAACCCGGAGCCGGCACAAGCTTTACGAGTAACCAGTAAAAGATCAGCAAGCCAATGGCAATCGCAATCTGAGTTCTGATTTTGGTGTTGAGAAAGATAATCGACGCGAAGAAGTAGCAAACCGCAATTCGCTGTAACACTCCGGGAATTCGATATTCAGCGAGACCGAAGTACGGCATTCCATTCAAAAACAAACCAATCGCAAAGATGATCAGCGTGCGTTTGATGATCTTCAAATAAAGATCGCGTTTGCTGCCGCCGCTTTCCAGGCGCTTAGCAAAGGCGAGCGGTATAGAAACGCCGACGATAAACAGGAAAAACGGAAACACGAGATCCGTCGGCGTCCAACCGTTCCAGGCTGCGTGTTCGAGCGGCCAGTAGATGTGTTCCCACGAGCCCGGGTTGTTGACAAGGACCATCCCGGCGATCGTGATCCCGCGAAAGACGTCGAGTGACACGAGCCGCTGCGTTTGCGGAAGTGTAGATGTTGGCATCGGCGGCGAATTCTAGCACAAGAACATTTCACGCAAAGACCCAAAGGAGGCAAAGTACGCGCCTTTGCTTACTTTGTGCCTTTGCGTGAAACTATAACCCCGATAAGGAGACCTTTCATGGACGAAAACGAGCCCAGACACCTTACTCCGATGATTCACGTGCCTGACGTGCGCGAGACTGTTGACTGGTACGTGAGTATCGGCTTCCGGGTCGTGAACACTTATGGAAACGAGACCAAGGACGGTTTGAGTTTCGCGATCCTCAGGTTTGGAAACGGGCAGGTATTCTTCAATCAGGGTGGTGAGACCAGCACGAAACGTCGACGCGAAGTTGATCTTTACGCCTACACCGACGACGTCGACAAGGTTTACTCGGAGCTTAAAGATCGCGTCGAGGTTATTAAAGAACCTCACAACACGTTCTACGGCATGCGCGAAGTCATCATCCGCGATCTCAACGGATTCTGGATCACCTTTGGACAGGAAAATCCGTCATCATCCGTTTAAATCCGTGGCTGATTTGACCGACAGCAACACGAGCCCATAATCACGCACGCGCGCCAGTAAACCGTGCAGCGCAGCCTGGTCAGCCACCACGCCCGAAATCGTTGTCACATTGTCCTTCCACGCGATGTTCATGCCGTCAAACAACTCATTCCATCTCGCGTCCAGGTAACCTTTCACCTGAATCTCGTAAAACGTCTTGTCTAATTCCTTCGCCATAATCATGACTCACAAACCTTAAGAAATGTTTCTTGATTGCAAATACTGTCCGACCACACCGGGCGACATCTCCGACGAAATAAACGCGATCTGATTGTCGGGTCGCAGAAACACACAGAACTCATCTTCAGTCTCAAACAGCTCACTCACCTTCGCACTGAGCGGAATAACGTGACAGTCTGCGATGTGTCCGTACCACTTTGAAAAGTCCTCGCAAAAGTCATCGCCATTGCCGTGCGTAAACATGAGCAAATGAAACTTCGGCTCGTTGAGTTTGTCGAAGATGCTTTCTCCGTCCACAAGGAAATACGGCAGACGATCTCCGGCCTTGACGTCGTGTTCGTCGTCAGTGTGTTGACTCAACGCACCATTGCGATAGTTGACCCCGATCTGCGAGATTAATGGAAAAATTCGCCAGCTCACTGATTCGAGACTCGCGACAAAACCCGCAACCGGTGGAAAGATCGTCGTGCGAATAAAACTCATCAGCCAGTTTGATCCAGCGGCGAGCTCAAACATGCGATCGGTGGATTCAAGTAATCGCTTTGCGTTTGCGAGTCGTTCTTCGTTGTAACTGTCCAACAACTCTTCCTTCGCATAGCCTTTCACAACGAGCGCGAGTTTCCACGCGAGGTTGTAAGCATCCTGAATTCCTGTGTTCATTCCTTGCGCGCCAGCGGGGCTGTGTATGTGCGCTGAATCCCCGGCGAGAAAACATCGACCTTCGGAAAACTTGTTCACACGTCGCGAGTGGACCTTGTAAAGCGAGAACCACCGCACGTCCGACAGCTCGAGCTTGAGTTTTGCCTGTTCCTTGATCTCGCGCTCGATCTCCTCATACAGAACTTCGCCCTGCTCTTCGTTCTTGCTTTCGGGAAAAGTGCCGACGACGCGATAACGATTCTCGCCAGGCATCGGAAAGAACGCGACGAACACTTCGCGCGCAAGACAAACGTGCAGCGCGTCATGCGGGAACTCCCAGTCGACGCGCGCATCGGCCACATAAAAGAGGCGCTCGAAAGTGCTGCCCTCAAACGTCAGTCCTAAACCGTGTCTGACAGGACTACTCGCACCGTCGCACCCGACGAGAAACTTTCCGCGGATCGTTACCGATTCGGCTGAAGATGATTTGACTTGCGCAGTTACGCCTGTCGTATCCTGGGAAAAATTCTCGAGCTCAGTGTTCCAACGCACGTCGTGTCCGTGACTGCGAACATACTCGTAGAGCAACTCCTCGTTCTTGCTCTGTTCGAGCATCAGCATGTACGGGTACTCGCTCAAGTCTTTGCCGAAGTTTCCCAGATTCATCTCGCCGCGGAGCTCGCCGCCTTCAATAAGTCGTACGCGACTGGCAATCGTGCCGCGCTCGATCGCGGGTTTTGCGAGACCGATCTGGTCGTAAACCTCGAGTGTTCGTGCCTGGACGCCGATCGCTTTCGAGAACGGTGTGACCGTCGCGTTCTTTTCGATAACCACGAAATCGATTCCGTAGCGAATGAGTTGGCAGGCTAATGAAAGTCCGGTCGGGCCGGCGCCAATGATGATGATGTCTGTATTGATGGTGTTCATGATTCAACAAAATACGTGATGGCGGCCCCGGCGTCATGGGCCGAAAGATGTATTTTGCGCCGCGGATAAACGCGGATGAACGCGGATTCAATTTGTATCTTTCGGGATATGTAACTACACCCGCCTGTCTTTTATCTTCACACCGCGTTGAGAAACCCGAAGGAGGACCGAATGAAGTTCAGCACATTTCAAAAGAAGAGAGTAGTGATGGCGACGATTGGTTCGCTCGGCGACCTGCATCCCTATATTTCTCTCGCGCTGGAAATGAAGAAGCGCTACATCGAGCCTGTTATTGCCACCAGCAACACCTACCGGGAGCGAATCGAATCACTCGATATCGAGTTTCATCCGATTCGTCCCAATATGCCCGAAACGGGGACGCCCGAATATCAAAAGATCATCGACGGCGTCGTCGATCCGAATCGCGGTGCGGAATATCTCTTCAAGCAAGTCCTGATACCGGCAGTTCGCGACATGTATGCGGACCTGAGCGCGGCCATCGAAGGCGCCGACTTGTTCGTCACGCATCCGATTGTCATTGCTGGACCACCGCTCGCACAGAAAACCGGTATTCCGTGGGTTTCGACCGTGCTTGCACCCGCTTCCGTGTGGTCGGCGTTCGATCCATTCGTTCCGCCAAACGCGCCGTGGCTTCATAAAGTGTTCAAGGCCGTCGGTCCGCTTGCGGCGCGGCTCTATATGAAGTCGGTGAAGGTGTTGTCAGACCCCTGGCTCACGGACATTTATCAGCTCCGCGATGAGCTGGGCTTGCCCGAAACAGAACACCCGCTATTCGAAGGAAAGTTCGCACCGGATCTCAATCTCGCACTGTTTTCCAGTGTACTGATGGAGCCGCAGGCGGATTGGCCCGCGAACACGGTCACCACTGGTTTTCCTTTCTTCGATAAGAAAGACAATCAGCCGCCGGATATCGACCTGCTGAGATTTCTCGGCCGCGGTCCAGCACCGATTGTTTTCACACTCGGTTCCGCGGCAGTTCACCTCGCCGGCGATTTTTATCGCGAGAGTATCGAGGCCGCAAAGATTTTGAAGCGGCGCGCGGTGTTGCTCGTCGGCAACGATCAAAACAGACCAAAAGAACATCTTCCCGAAGACATCATCGCGGTTAATTACGCGCCGCTCGGCGAACTTCTGCCGCGCGCTGCTGCGATGGTCCATCAGGGTGGCGTAGGCACGACGGGACAAGGACTACGCGCGGGGATTCCGATGCTGGTTCTTCCCTTTGCGCACGATCAGCACGACAACGCCTGGCGCGTCGAGCGTCTCGGGGTGGCTCGCACAGTGGCGCGCAACAGTTACAAAGCAGAGCGAGTTGCAAGTGAATTGAAAGAGCTCCTGGGCAATCCCGCTTATTCGCGGAACGCCAGGGAGATTGGCAGTCGGGTGCGTTCGGAGCGTGGAGCAGCGCACGCAGTCGACTTAATTCTGGACCAATTAAATGAAAGGAGAACCTCCGTGGAGTGCGCCGCCTAGGCGGCGCTTTAGTAAAGCGGTGCCAAGGCACCCCACTCCAAAGAGGAGGAAAACTGCAATGAATACAAATACATACAAAACTAATCTCGTGAAACTCATCGGCCTGGCAATCATGTTTTGCTCATGGACCATGGCCAATGCACAGGACCAGAAATTTGCTATCGCCGCGAAACAGAATGCCGCGGCGTTACAGCAGTACACATGGAAATCACAAACGCAGATTCGAAAGGAGGGCGACGTAAAAGCGACGAAGCTTTACTCAAACCGGTACGCCGCGGATGGCACGGTCGTGCAGCTTCTGCTCCAGGAGGAATCAGCAAGGCTTCCGAAGTTTGGCATCCGCGGCATGGTCGCGAAGAAGAAGAAAGAACACGCGCAAGATCTAATCGAAGCACTGCAAAGACTGGCGAAGTCTTATGGCGAACTTCCGCCCGCAAAAATGCAGGAGTTCATGAAGACTGCGAACGCGACGCTCGAGACAAACGCAGCGCAACCGTTGTTGCGTCTCGAATCAACAACAAACATTTTGCAGCCTGGCGACTCAATGATCGTGTGGCTGGATGCAAACACTCGCCGGCAACGACGTGTGGAAATCAATTCAACTTTTGATGAGAAACCGGTTCGGATCGTGACGGAGTTCAGAGATCTTCCGAACGGTCCAACCTATGTGGCGCGCTCAGTCGTGGATTACCCACGCGAAGAGCTAACGCTGACGATGGAAAACTTCGATTACGAACCTCTGGCGCGTGAAGAGGAACTAAATTCACAGGGTTAATTCAGCAATCCTGTCGGCAATTAAACCATTTAACTTATGAGGAGAGAGACAATGAAAGCGATGAGAATAGTGAACCTTTTAGGACTCGTGCTGGGATTGCTGGTTGGTTCAGCAGCAGCGCAATCAGTGCAGTCAGACTTTGACCGGACCTTTCAGTTTTCGAATCTGAAGACGTTCAGTTTCGCGGTCCAAAGACGCGGAGCGACGGATCCGCTCTCCACAGATTCATTGAACGACGGGCGCATTAGAACAGGTTTGGAATCGCAGTTGATCGCGAATGGCTTCCGGATGGAAACAGACAAAGCTGACTTCGTGATTGCGTACTATGTGAAGACGAAGAACAAACTCAGCGTGCAGGATTACGGTTATGGTCCGCCGCGGTGGTTTGGCGGCAGAGACATCCGCGTGAACCAGGACACTGAGGGAACTTTGATGGTTGATTTCATCGATGCCCGAACGAATCAGGTTGTCTGGCGCGGCCGCGCTGTCGGCACGCTCGACATGAAGGGTGTGGATAAGAAGATCAGCAAATCGACAGAGAAGCTCGTGAAGCAATTCGTCAAGGACACTACAAAGAAAGGATAAGAATTAGCCGCGGATGAACGCAGATGAACGCAGATCTGCGTTTATCCGCGTTCATCCGCGGCTTAAATAAGAACCTTCAGGCTTCGAGCGCGTTCGAGGGCTTGGGTGCGGCTGTGAACGTCGAGCTTTTGATAGATGTTGCTCATGTGGCGCTTGACGGTACCGGCCGAGAGAAAAAGTTTATCGGCGATTTCCTGATTCGAGAGCCCGCGCGCTACGTGTTGTAAAACTTCCAGCTCACGCTCACTCAGAGGATCTTCAACATACCACCACGGCAACGCTTCACTCTCAGTCGTGGCCACACGGGCAGTCGGCACCGGCGCACTCGGACCAAACAAATCCTTCAACTTAACAACATACCGCAGCAGTTCAGGCTGCTCAGTTTCCCAACGCTTCCCTTTCTGTTTCAACAACTCGAGCAGCAGCTTTGAAAGCGGTTCGCCTTCGTCGATAAACGTTCGCACAAAACCTTCCGGTTGACCCGCTATCAACGCCTTTTCCAGTGTTTTTACTGCCTCAGCGTCATCCGACAGCGCCTGATAGGCCAGCGCCTGTAAGATCGTGACCTCCATCGCGACGCGCTCCCGCGCGCCCTGCTTTGCGGCTTTAAAGAGACGACCCAACAACGGCAGTGCCTGCTTAGACTTTCCGGTTGCAATCATCCAGCGCGCCAGAACCTGTAGACAGAACTCGTTTCGATAGTTGACTTCATCGTCAACACTAAATCCGGAGGTTTCGGCCCAACGCTTCACGGGGGCAAAGTCGCCACCACGACGAAGCACCATCAACGCGCTCAAAGCTGTCAATTGCTTGTCAGCTACTTCATTTCGCCATCGTCTAACGCGCCGCAAAGCCTGGTCGATTAGCACGTCCGCCTCACCGCTGTCATCAAAGAGTTCCAAACTCAATGCGAGCGCCTTTACGTTTTCCATCGTGAAGCCGGGAAAACACTCGCGGCCCGTCTGGCGAATAAGCGTTAACGCGTCGTTGAGACAGGCTTTCGCATTCTCCAGATCGTTCCGTTCGCGATAGACATCACAAAGGAATGCGTACGTGTAAAGCAACGTTTCCGGTCGGGACTTCAGATATTCTCTTGAAAACTGTTGAACTCTCTTGAGATCTTCCTCCCCTTCGCTGAGGCGCGCCTGCATGATGTTGGTGAGCCCAAGGGCCATCTGTCCCCAAACCTGAAAGATCAGATGTTCGGCCTGGCGATACACCGGAAGTGCTTCAAACAAGGCGTTCCTGATCTCTTTTGTATCGCCGTGAATAGATGCAGCGCGCACTCTAGTCTGAAACACAACGGCGCGCTGCGTGATATCTTCCGGTAGCAAAAACTCCGTCGCCTTTTGACTGCACTCCGCAGCTCTGTCCGCGTCATTGAGCACCGCTGCCCAAAGCGAGCGCGTCGACCAGACTAGACTCATCAACCGGCGGCGCAACTCTTCAGACTCTGCTGCTTCGATGATCTGAAGATATTTTTCGATCTTGTCATACTCTTCTTTATAGAGCAGCGTGGGAAGGTAGTACGTAAACATGAGTGGACGAGTCTTGAAGGTGGACTCAGGAATGGCCTCGACCCAGTTGTTTACTCGTTGAAAGCCGCCCATACTGATCATCGAAAACGCTATCGGTTCGATGAGATTCAACGCCCGATCCCAATCCTGACCCGCGAGCGCGTATTGAATCGCTTCTTCGGGGAGATGGTTCTTCTCAAACCATTCGCTTGCCGTTATCTGGAGCTCAGGAATTGCTCCGGATTGTTTTTGCTTGAGCTTTAAGCGCAACAGATCGGCAAAAAGATGGTGGTAACGAAACCACTCGCCGCGACTATCCAGGCGAATCAAAAACAAGTTGGCACGGTCGAGTTGCTCGAGCATCTCGTGACCACGCGCATCGCCGGTCAGCGCGTCACAAAGCGGTCCATTTAGACGTGTCAAGACTGAGGTTCGCAGGAGAAAATCCTGAACTTCTGCAGTCTGGCAGTTGAGTACCTCCTCGAGCAGGTAGTCCAAAACAAAGCGGTTGTCGCCGGCAAAATCTTTCACCAGTTCCGAACGGTTTGCCCTTCCCTGAAGCGAAAGAGCTGAGAGTTGCAGACCTGCTATCCAACCCTCGGTCCGGTCTTCCAACGCTGACACGTCCTGCGGTGTCAGTTCGAGACTCATCACCTCGTTGAGAAAAGCCGCCGCCTCGGTGTTGTCAAACCGTAAATCACTTGCGCGCAGCTCCTTCAACTCGCCGCGCGCTCGCAGTCGCCCGAGAGGAAACGGTGGATCACTGCGCGTCGCAATCAGGCAGTGAGCGTGTGGCGCAAGTCTCTCGATTAAAAAACTCAGAGCGTCGTGTATGCCGTGTTCGTGGATAACGTGGTAGTCGTCAAAAGCGAGGACAAACTCTTTATCGTAAGCATTTATCTCGTTCAGGAGTGAAGTGAGAACGACTTTTATCGGTGGTGTTGACGAACGGCGGAGTAATTCGGCGCTCTCATCCCCGAGGTCCGTATCGACCATTTGCAGCGCGGCTATCAGATAATCCAAAAAGCGTAGCGGCTCGTTGTCTTCTTCGTCTAAAGAAACCCAGGCAAGGGGCGTTTCGCAGTCTTTTTGCCATGCGGCAACGAGCGAAGTTTTTCCGAAGCCCGCCGGCGCTGAGACGAGTGTCAACTTTCCTCGCAAGCCTTCCTTCAGTTGTTCGAGCAAAACCGGGCGGTCGACGAGCGTCTGGCGCGCCGGCTGAAGGTAGAGCTTGGTCGTGAGTCGTTGACCGACCCATTTGGGGGCTGAACTCATGGGGAATTGGAGTTTATGCCACCAAAATCCCAACGTAAAGACTTTAGCCGCAGATTTACGCGGATTAACGCTGATCTGCGTTTATCTGCGTTCATCCGCGGCTAAGAAATTCCGATTACACCTCACAAATGTATCTTTCGGCATATGCGACTACACCCGGTCATTTCCTATCTTGACGCTGCCCGATACGGGTTCAAACAGTCCGATAGAAAGGAATGCCGCAATGCCTGGCCTTATTCATTCAAAAATCACTTTCCTGTTAGCCACCCTACTTTTCGCTGGCATCGCCGGATCAACGGCGTTGGCGCAGGAACCGTTGTTGGTACCACCCGGAGTTGAGGTTCTGACCCTTGATAAGGCCATCGACCTCGCTCTCGTAAACAATCGCTCAGCCAAGAACGCCCGATTGGAAATCGGAAAACAGGATGACAAGACCGCAGCGGCCCGCACGCATCTGTTGCCGATTTTCAAACTCAACGCCGCCGTTTCAAAACCGCTGACCAGCTTCGACACGACTTTTGAAAAAGGCGTGTTCGGCACGACTCCTTCGGGACCGATTCCAAACGAAGATACTGTGATTACGTCTTCGACGAATCCGACCGCCGCGATCGTAGGCCAGCTGCAGCAGCCGTTGTCGCAACTGCACCGCATAAAACTTCAGATCAGACAGCAGGACCTGGCGAGCCAGATCTCGCGCGCGCAATTAACTGCGACCGAGCAAACTCTCGTCAACGAAATCAAGCGCGCCTATTACGCGATCCTGCAATCGCAAGGCGCCGCGCAGGCCGCCGAGGCAAACATCAAGCTCTATCGCGAACTCGACCGCGTTACCGGTGAATACGTGGTCCAGCAAGTCGTGCTCAAGACCGAGCTCATGGACGTTCAGACTCGTCTCGCGAAAGCCGAATACGAACTGATGACCGTCCAAAATTCATTGCTGACGCAGAAAGAGCAACTCAACCACCTGCTCGGACGCGATGTGCGTACCGAGTTTGCCGTGAGCAGTGGTGATGAAACCGCTTTGGCGGTCATGCGCGAAACTGATCTCGTCAGCGCACGCGAACGCGCGCTCGCGAATCGTCCTGAGATTCGTGAAGCGAAGCTGCGAATCGAGCAGTCGAAACTCGATAAGCGAATCAAGAAGTCGGAATTCATTCCTGACGTGAGTTTGACCGTCAACTACGCCACCACGTTCAGCTATTCGAACTTTGTTCCACGCAGCTTGAGTGGTGTTGGCGTGCAGGTCGAATGGGAAGTTTTTGATTGGGGGCGCAAGAAACGTGAAATCGCGGAAAAGGGCAAAAGCATTGACCAGGCTAACAATTCACTGCTCGACGCAGAGAGTGAAGTTCTGATGGAAGTGAACAATCGCTTTCGTCAAATGCAGGAGAGCCGGCAGTTGTTGAAGGTCGCGAAGCTGTCCCAAACGCAGGCACGCGCGAACGTGCAGCTAGTTACTTACAAATATCGTCTCGATGCAGTGCTACTGAAGGATGTGCTGCAAGCGCAGACGGTTCTCGCAAATTCAGATTACGACTACCAGAAAGCTTTGCTCTCGTTCTGGACAGCAAAGGCAGATTTCGAAAAAGCGATAGGAGAAGACAAATGAATACCAAGCAAACATTAACCCTTATTACGGCCCTGGCGCTTATCGCTTTGACGATCGGCTGCAAAACCAAGGCACAGGAGAAAACAGTCAAGCCGGTTAAAGCGAAGACCGTTGAGACTCACTCGGGAACCAGCAGTGTTCGCTACTCGGCGAGTATCAGACCGAGTTCGCAGGTAGAGATTGCATTCAAAGTCGGTGGCTATGTGGAGTCGATCAAGAATGCGGAAGGTCGTCACATACAGGCCGGCGACGTCGTGATGAAAGGCGCTGTGTTGGCCCAACTGCGACAGAGCGATTATGCCGCGAAGGTAAACGAGGCGAGGTCGCAAACAGGCGAGGCCCGCTCGTCACTCGATACGAACAACGCACAACTGAAGGAAGCGGTCACAGCAGTTGAGACGAGTCGCGCTCAACTCAAAGATTCGGAAGCAGCACTAACGCGAGCCAGGCTCGACTTCGAAAGAGCGGAAGCGCTGTTTGCAACGCAAAGCATCACGAAGCCGGACTACGACGCTGCGAAAGAAAAATTCCAGGTCAACACTGCGAAGTTCGAAGCCGCAAAAGCTCAACTTGCAGTCGCGGAAGCAAAGGTGAACACGGCGAGATTCCAGATCGGAGTTGCTGAGTCGCGAGTGAAGACCACGGAAGCAACTGTTTACACCGCGAGTATTCCGCTCGGTGATGCGCAACTGCGTGCCCCGCTAAGTTCAGTGGTTATCGAAAGAAAGATTGAGATTGGTCAACTCGTTTCCACCGGAACACCGGCATTCGTGCTGGCTGACTTGAGCTCGGTGAAGGCTGCTTTCGGTGTGCCGGATCTTGCCCTGCAGAACTTCAAAATCGGCGACACGCTCACGATGACAACTGATGCGGCGCCGGGAACAGAGTTTACCGGACACATCTCGCGTATCTCGCCTGCGGCGGATCAGAGCAGCCGCGTGTTCGACGTTGAAGTAACGATTCCGAATCCGCAGGGACTGCTGAAGCCCGGAATGATCGCGTCGATGGTGGTTAATGAGTCAGGCGTGGCGACGGAAGTTCCGGTTGTTCCGTTAACGTCGATCACTCGGTTGAAAGCCGATCCAAATGCATATGCAGTGCTTGTGATTGAGGAAGCGGCGGGCAGGCACATCGCGCGCTTGCGGAATGTGACGCTCGGCGAGTCGTACGGCAACGCGGTCGCCATCAGCAGTGGCGTGAAACCGGGCGAGATCGTGATCACAACCGGTGTCACGCAGGTGGCGGACGGTGAAGAAGTGCGAGTGATGCCATAAGGAGAGCTTTGTACTTGGTGCTTTGTTCTTTGTTGATTTCAAGCACAAAGCACAAAGCACAAAGAACAAAGTACAAAGTTCTAAGCACAAAGAAGGAGCAGCAATCATGTCCCATGGAAAGAGCGATCAAGAACTCATCAAAGGCAAGCACAACACGGCGCGTTTCTTCGTGGAAACACGACAGGTCGCGTGGGTGCTGCTGATACTTACCTGCCTGTGGGGCGTGTATGGCTACATCAGCATGCCCCAGCGCAAAGATCCAGAGGTCCAGGTCCGCACGGCGGTGGCGCTCGTGCCCTGGCCCGGATCGAGTGCGGAAAAGGTCGAACAGCTCGTGACCAAGAAAGTCGAAGAGCAGATGGCCGGCAACTCGAAGGTCACAAAGATCGAATCCATCTCGCGCACAGGCCTGGCAATCATCTACGTCGAGCTCGATGAGAATCTCAAAGAGACTGGCAAAGAGTTTGACGATATCAAGTTGAGGCTCGACGGCATTCGAGATTTACCGAGTGGCGCTGGTCCAATCAACTTCATCAAGGACTTCGGCGATACGGCAGCTCTAATGCTCACGGTCGCGAGTCCGAAAGTTGACGACGCTGAAATCACGATGCGCGCACAGGCAATCAAGACTGCAATCGAGCAGGAGCGTGCGAGTGCGGCTGACAAGTCGTCGCGATTCACGCTCGTGCTCAACACGCCGGTTGCGATTCAACCACATATGCTGCGCACGCCGATCGAGATGTTTCTCGCATATATAAAGGAGAAGAATCTCGCGAATGACGTGCAGGTCATTCAGGGCGATCGCTTTATCGGGTTCGATGGTGTAAGTGACAAGAGCGAACAGGAGATTCTCGGGTTTGTGCAGCAGTTCATCGCAGAGAGACTTCAGGCGGCGGAGTTTCATCCGGATGCATGGCCTCCGATGGTCGTGCGCGGTCCACAGGAAGTGCAAGCGAAACTGAAGGCTGTCGCCGGCGACAAATACAGTTATCACCAGATGGACGAGTACACGGATCTTATTGAGAAGACGCTCAAGTCAATACCGCAAGTATCGAAAGTGAGTCGTTCCGGTCTGCTGAACGAAAACGTCTTTCTGCTTTACTCGCAGGAACGTCTCGCGGCTTACAACATCCAGCCCGGCACGCTTGAAGATGCGATGAAGGGTCGCAACATCTCGACTTCCGGCGGCCAGGTTAACGTTGAAGGTAAGAATGTAACTCTCGACCCCGCGGGTGAGTTTAAGAGCGAGGATGAAATCGGCAACGTCCAGGTGCGTGCATCCAATGGAACGATGGTGTACCTGCGCGACCTGGTTGACGTGGTGCGTGGTTACGAGAGTCCGGCGCGCTTTCAGAATTTCTTCAACTGGCGTGACAGCCAGGGGAACTGGCAACGCAGCCGTGCGATCACGCTCTCGGTTCAGATGCGATCCGGCGAACAGATTGCGGAGTTTGGCAAGCAGATCGACGTCACGCTCGAGAGTTTACGGAAGCAGATGCCGGAAGACTTGATCTACGCGCGGACTTCCGATCAGCCGTTGCAGGTTGAGGAGAGTATCCACCTGTTTATGACGAGTCTTTACGAAGCAATCATTCTAGTCGTCGTTATTGCTTTGATCGGTTTCTGGGAATGGCGCTCGGCACTGTTGATGGCAATTTCCATTCCGGTCACCCTGGCGATGACGTTCGGGATGATGCACATCCTCGGCATCGACTTGCAGCAGGTATCGATTGCTACCTTGATCATCGCGCTGGGCTTGCTCGTGGACGATCCAGTAGTTGCCGGCGACGCGATCAAGCGGGATTTGGCATTGGGTCATCCACCGATAATTTCGGCATGGCTTGGGCCAACCAAACTCGCGACCGCAATTCTCTACGCGACGATTACAAACATCGTTGCTTATCTTCCGTTTTTGATGCTTAAAGGATCGACCGGTGAATTCATATTTACGTTGCCGGTTGTTATTACGTGTTCGCTGGTCGCATCGCGACTCGTATCGATGACGTTCATTCCGTTGTTGAGTTACTACCTGCTAAAACCGAAGTTTGAGATGCCGATTGCAGAACGACGTACGAAAGGTTTTGCCGCAAAGTATTATCGAGTCGGTAACTGGGCCATAAATCACCGATGGAAAGTGATGGCGGGTGCGTTGCTGTTTCTTATCGGCGGTGGTGTGTTTATGTCGCAACTGAAGACACAGTTCTTCCCGAAGGATCTCTCGTATCTTTCGTACGTGGATGTTTGGCTGCCAGCTGATGCGCCGCTGTCGGCGACGAGTGAAGCTGCAGCTCAGTCGGAAGAGATCATTCGTGAGGTAATTAATGAATATGGTCAGCATCACCAGGAAGACGGAAAGCCGCGCGAAGTGCTGAAGTCGTTGACCACTTTCGTTGGTGGCGGTGGACCGCGATTCTGGTTCTCGCTTTCGCCGGAGTTGCAGCAGTTGAACTACGCGCAGATCATCATTCAGGTGAAAGACAAGCACGATACTTCGCACCTGATCGGTCCGTTGCAGCAGGCACTTTCTGAGCGCGTGCCAGGTGCGCGAATCGACGTGCGGCAACTCGAGTCGGGCAAGGCAGTCGGATTGCCCGTGGCGATACGTTTATCCGGCGAAGACACGGGGATGCTCCGCGGTTATGCCGATCGCGTGCAGAACATTCTCGAGGAAACGCAGATCGCGGATCGCGCTCGTAACGATTGGGGCGAAGAGAGTTTTGCGGTTCGTCTGAAGACTGATTCCGAGCGCGCAAACAGTGCGGGGTTGAGTAATTACGATGTTGCGATGGCGTCGCAGTCAGCGATGGCTGGTCATAAAGTGACGACGTTGCGACAGGGCGACAAGGAGATTCCGGTAGTTGCGAAATTGCGGATGGAAGAACGTGCGCAACTCGGCGACCTGAAGAATCTCTACGTCTATTCCAGCAAGAGTTCGCAGAAGATTCACCTGCGACAGGTGGCTTCGATTGAGTATGGCATGCAGATCGAGAAGATGCGTTCGCGTAATCAGTTTCGAACCATCACGGTTTCGGCCATGCCCGCTGACGGCAGGTTGCCTTCGGAAGTGATGAAAGCTGCGCGTCCGCAATTGATGGCATTGCAGAAGGAGCTGCCGGCTGGATATCGGATGGAAATCGGCGGCGAGGAAGAAGACCAGGTTAAGAGCTTTAAAGAACTGGTCATCGTGTTGGCGGTTTCAGTGCTGTTGATATTCATGGCGCTCGTGTTTCAGTTCAAGAACGCGATCAAACCGTTCATCGTGTTTGCGGCAGTACCGTTCGGAATGGTTGGTGCGTTGGCGGCGTTGTGGATCATGGGCCAACCGTTTGGCTTCATGGCGTTCCTCGGGATTGTGAGTCTCGTTGGTGTAATCGTCAGTCACATCATCGTGCTGTTTGACTTCATTGAAGAGAAACACGCTGAGGGTGCGCCGTTGATTGAAGCGTTGCTGGATGCCGGCATCATGCGTCTGCGACCAGTGATGATTACAGTCGGCGCAACAGTGATCGCGTTGTTCCCGCTGGCCTCGCATGGTGGACCGCTCTGGGAGCCGATGTGTTACGCACAGATCGGTGGTCTCAGCGTGGCAACATTCATCACGCTGTTGCTCGTACCGGTGATCTACGCGATCTTTGTTCTGGATCTGAAACTGGTGAAGTGGGAAATGACGACTGATAGCAGTGAAAAGGTAAGTATAGTTGCGACCGAGCCTGCGAAGCGGGTGGAAGCATAAAGCCCGGGGCGCAAGCCTCGGGTTAGCAAAAATCAAAAAAGAATTTGAGCCCGTCAAGCGGGCGAAAGCTCACAAAGGCTGTCGCCCGCTCCGCGGGCTCAAATTCTTTTCTAATCTAAGATCCTGGGGCTTACGCCCCAGGCTTTATGCTTACGCCCGCTTTGCGGTCCTAACTTTCTTTGTGCCTTTTGCGGCGCGCTCGTATTCGGTGATCGCCTGTGCTTCGGCGAGGAGCGCGTTTCGAAACGATCCGAGCACCTTCAGCAACAGATCGAGTTTTCGCAAACTCTCACGCCGCGCTCGCAACGTGCCAAGAAAAAACTCAAGCTGAACACGTCGACGACAATCAGCAATCGTCAACATGCAATTGCCCCACTTGTACTCACCACCGCGGCTCGATTCAACTTCCGCGAGAATATAAGAAGTGTGACCAGTTGAAACTGATGCGAGAAAAACGCGTTTGCGAAAGAAAAGATTTTTCATGTGAGGTAGTACTCGATCATTCTCATTGAAATAATTTGCCGCTTGCGTATAATACGTGGCCTGAACCTCATTGTCAACGAATTTGGTTAAATCTTATCCTCATATAGGATGAAAAAAAGGGAATAGAAATGAAAATGCACGATCACATCGCGGCGAAAATCAAAGATCTGCGTGTCAACTACAACAGCGGTGAAGGACTTTCGCAGGAATCACTCGCCACTCACGTGAATGTTTCCACCAATACAATCTCACGCTGGGAAACCGGAGTGTACCGGCCCAGCACCACAGACCTGGAACGCCTCTCACGTTTCTTCGGCGTTCCAATCAACTCGTTCTTTCCTTCGGAGATGGTCCAGGAGGATGAAGACGAAAATCTTAATGCGCTCTTGCGCGCCGCAAGACAGTTGCACCCGGCCGATCTCGAGGAACTGCGAAAGTACGCGGAGTTCCGCAAGGCGCGAAGTATTCATCAGGGAAAGAGTCGACCCAAAGCCGGTCGGAAGGGGGGAAAACAGAAGTGAACACACAACGTTATTACGAGGATCTGAAACTGCTCGCACGCCAGGTGCGGGCGGAGAATGGATTGTCTTCACCACGCGTGCTCCCCAGCGACTTGCGAAGGATTTACGCAAAGCACGGAATCGAAGTCGATGAATGGCCCTACAGGTTTAGAAATCTGCGCGGCGCATTCATCAACGACGAGCTCGGCACCACGGTGATGCTCGCGAAAGGATTGCCGCGTGATCCGATGGTCTTCACCATGGCCCACGAGCTGAAACATTTCTTTCGCGACCGAGACCTCGGCATCTCGTATTGCGATCAGTCGAATTTAAATAAGAGTCTCGAGATTGGAGCGGAGATTTTCGCTGCGGAACTGATTTTTCCCGATCGCGACTTCGTTTCGTACATGACGCGAATGAGAATTCGAACGAATCAGTGTCTGCCGAAAAATCTCGTTCAGTTGAAACGTCAGACCGGTACGACGCTCAGTTATGCCGGCCTGGCGATAAAAGCCGAGCGTCTCGGTTTTGCGCCGTCGCATTCGTTAACGACGATTAAGACGTGGCGGAGATTGGAAGCGGTGTTCTAAGAAAAATATGTAGATTCCTATAGCCCAATAGGGCCCTATTTCCGATCATCGTCGGCGAGCACTGAGGCGCCCTGCGGCACTGCCGCGCGTGGCGAGCGGGCGAAAGATTGGTCGTACCTGTCCTCGCACTCTGGCTTCTTTAAAAGGAATCGAGATCGCGGGTCGTGACGGAGACTCGAGGTGTGAGATCAGCCGGAGCGTCTCACCCCGGCGCTGTGCATGACAACAATAAAAGCGGCCGCGATATTCAATTAAGTAAATAGGACGCTCAAACTCCGGCCACGATCCATCGGCAATCGTTCGCATCTTCGCGTCCAACTGCAGAAGACTGCCTGGCGGAAGCAGCGGCCACATCATCCGGTCAGCCATCCCAATCAGCACTAACGGCCCTCGATTCCAATCGACGTCAAGCATCAACAACAGTGGAACGTCAGCCCAGGCACTGATGAGACCTTTCATCGCGCTTACGGGATCGTGCAAAACCTGCGTCAGTTCCCTCTTATCCATAGCAGTTGGCCTTCCGAATTCTCCTCTAGTGTTGCTTAGAATTACAAGTAAGGACCATGAACACTGTGGTCCATTTTCATTTCTGAGTACTCTTAGCCGGCATCGCCTTTCGTGACTCAGCATGAGACTCGGCATCCACACAAGGCGTGTCGTAACCGACTACCCGGCCGATAATCTCTGCCTGTCGCGGATAAGTAAATCGCCGCACGCTGGCTGACGATGAGTGATGCGGAATGATCAGCAGCTGATCGCTTTGCAACTCACACCAGCCACATGCGTATGCCTGTCGCAATTCAATGAAGTAAATAGGTCGTTCGTATTCGTTGTGCCAGCTATTTGTGAGTAGCTTGTTCTGGCTCGTGTCGATTTTGAGGAGTGCCCCCGGCCTGATCATCGGATTCATGGTGAAATCTGCCAGACCCAGATGCGCATAGATAATGTGTGAACTGCTGTAGTCAGCTCCGCGAAGTTTAGTCGTCGCCAAACTCGTTGCTGATTGTGCCTGCACTGTGGGAATCTCAGCCAAGGCGTGACTGTGAGATATTAGCTGCGTGAGATAGGCCTCGGCGACAGGCTCGTACTTCTCCTTATCAGCGACGTCGACGTTGTAAAGCCGAACGAGATCCAGAAAGTTAACCCGGTAAATCACGCTCAGGCTGAACAGCTTACAGATGCTCGGCTCGGAGACGCCGTTTTCGAGTTGAGCCAGCCAACCGTTTGAAATACAAAACCTTTTATCTCCTTTGACGTCGGCGATTCGCCGGCTTGCTTGTTCCACTTCACGTACGGTGATGTCACGTCGATTGCGCAGAGTTTTCAGTTCCTGACCAGCCACAATAAGACCCTCCATTCTGATGCCGGGAGGTGATCGAACCTGGGCCGTCGGAATCGCTCGTTAATCTTAGGAGTAAAAGCCACAGCGCCGAGAAGGCGTTGGGATCGAACGCCTTCGAGTACGCTGCAACGCAGGCTTCAGTTTTGGAGTTTTCGGTAGTGCATCAGTTTGAAATTACGCCGAAGGCGTTCGCTAATTTAAGCTCAGGGTTGGAGCGTAGCGACAACCCTGGGATCAGTACATCAAACAGTCAGTGAACCCTGAAAGGGTTCGCCAACCGCCTAACCCTTTCAGGGTTCGGTCGCAATTTGAATCATGTCCCCAGGGTTCTCGCGATGCTCGAACCCTGGGCTGAAATTAGCGAACGCCTTCGGCGTATTCATCAAAATTTTTGCAGTACCGAGTTTCGAGGTTGTATTGCCGCTATTTCCCTGTCTGGATGCGCGCCGGAGTTTACAGGAGTAATACTAAGTGGTACGTACAAGAAAATCTTTTGTCCGGTATCGTGGAAAGGAAATAACGAACTTCGAGGTGTTAAGACGTTTCCTTTTAATTATTTAACTTTTTGAAAGGCTTGGAGTCAGGTCTTTACCTGATGGTGGTCTAAGGTGGGCTAATTTCGACGAATCGTCGCAAAGACGTTCAACGCTTATCCGACAAACAGTTAACTCTCACTGACTTACGTCGAAGATAACTATCGACATTTGTCCGGTATCTCGGAAATAAAAATCACTTCGGATAGAGCACACCCACAACTTGGCCAATGATCTTCACTTCGTGACGGTTGAATTCTTCGCGGACGTTTCCCGATGCGGGATGAGGTATCAGGACGATCCTGTCGCCCGGTGCGTTCTCCGCGTAGACGCAGGTGAGTCCGTTCGGTGTCAGAACATAAAACAACTCGCGCTCGTGAAAGCTCACGCTCTCTGCTGGACGCACCTTGTTCAAGAGTTTGTTCACCAGCAGACGACTACCGGGCGGCGCGATCGGCGATGCATTCGTGTCCTCTTCACCAACAACGACGTATGCGAGATGTGGCGGATAGAACGATCCGAGATACTCGACTTCAATCTCAGTCCAACGCTTCAACAAACCTTCGAAGAACTGCGTATCCTTGAGGTTTGCATCGTCGCGAACGACCGGCATCTTTATTCTTCGATGACGCGCCACAGCATCGAGCGGCACTTCGTGTGTGCGCGCACGACTCATCTCCAGTTGTTCGCTGAAACGACGTCGGGGCTGTAGACCGATAGCCGCATCCATGTCTGACCGGGAGAGGTTCAGAATAATTCGCAGACTATCAAGCTTCGCGGTTCCGGGTTGGCGAATACTGCCACTGATAATATTTCCCAGGGTCGATTTGCCTACACGCATGTCCGCGTTGTTGTTGAGCTTCGCCAGGCTTTCACTCTCGGCAACGATATCTTTGTAACTCAGACCGAGAAGTCTCATGGAGGTCAATATCAAAATGCCCAGTGGCGCAGTTGTTTGTCGCTGCGGCCGGCCACGCTTTGTTTCGGCGCGACGTCGCCCTCGGTCTTCAGCTTCGCCCATAATCCTGAGGATTGGCGGACGGCAATGTCTCGGACGGGGCGAAGCGACAAAGTCGGGGGAACCGCTCTAGCTCAAAATGTCCATCAAAGGAGTCGAAATTTAAATGGGAGGTTGGGTGAAAGACGAATCTTACACTATGCGGGTCCTTTTTAAATAGAAAATACGCGTTACCTGGAAACCGAATATTTGCCCGCTGGAGGTTTCATGCCACTTCAATCCCCAAACCTCTTGTACAGATCTCTTGGTCTTTGCGTCGCGATTGTTGTCCTGCTGATCGCCGGTACGCTGACAAGTTCCGCTGCTCAACTTCAGAATCAAACTGCGCTCGAATTGTCTAAACCCATCGCCCGTACGATCAATGCAGGCGAAGCAGACACATACACACTTACTCTCGCCTCCGGCCAATACGCTCATCTCACTGTCGATCAGCGAGGTGTTGATGTCGTGGTGTCTATTTACACACCCGATGGGACCAAAATCGTGCGAGTCGACAGTCCGAACGGCGATAAAGGCGTTGAGCCGGTGTTTCTGGTGGCCGAAACTTCGGGAGCGTATCGCGTTGAGGTGTTGTCAACTTCACCAAAGATGGCGGGCAACTACGAAGTGAGACTCGAGGAGTTACGCACTGCGACCGAGCCGGATCGCAACCGTGTCGCCGCACAAAAACTCTTTACCGAAGCGAAAGCTTTGCGCAACGAGCGAACACGACAATCGTATCAACAAGCAATCGAGAAATATGAAGCCGCATTTGTTATCTGGCAAAACGTCAACGAGAAATTGCTGCAAGCATTCACGCTTCATGAAGTCGGGAATATCTACGGCGACATCGGTGAGTTTCAGAAAGCCATCGACTCACACACCAAAGCCGCGGCTCTTTACAGAGAAGCAAAGAACCCGCGCGGCGAAGCAGATGTGACCAACAATATCGGCTGGATTTACGGCGAGCTAGGCGACACTCAGAATCGTCTCGCGATGTACGATCGAGCAGCGGCGATCTACTTAACAGTTGGCGATATCGATCCGGTGCTGATCAGTAATTTCGGAACGACTTACGCGAAGCTCGGACAATACCAGCGCGCGCTCGACATACATCTACACGTGTTGGAAATGCGACGCCCAATCGGGGAGCCACTCGGCCTCGGTATTACTCTCCGCAATATCGGCGACTGTTACGAGCACCTTGGAAACAAGCAGAAGGCGCTCGACTTTTTCAACGAGTCGCTTCCGTACATGGAGAAAGCCGGCAATCACTTTTACACGGCCTCAACTTTGGTCAACCTCGGACTCATCTATGAAAGTCTGGGGCAAAAGGAAAAGGCTCTTGACTATTTCAATCAGACACTCAAAGTTCGCCAAACGATCAACGATGAAAGAGGAAGTGGCAGCGCGCTCTTTTATATCGCGCGCGTCGAACGTGATCTTGGCAATCTCAACGAAGCGCGTAAACGGATCGAAGCTGCGTTAGAAGTGGTTGAGCGGTTGCGGAACAGGGTTGCGAGCCAGCAGTTACGCGCGACGTTCTTTGCTTCAGTGCAACAGTTTCGAGAGTTTTATATCGACCTGTTAATGCGTCTACATAAAGAGCATCCCTCACAGCGATTGGACGTAGCGGCTTTTAATGCGAGTGAAACAGGACGCGCACGTTCGTTGCTCGAGTTGCTCAGCGAAGCGAACGCAGAAATTCATCACGGCGTAGATCCGCAATTGTTGGAACGTAAACGCGATTTGGAGCGAACGATTGCAGATAAAGCCGAGAGCCAGGTACGGTTGCTGAGTGAGAAACACACTGAAGAACAGGCCACAGCGGCGGCAAAAGAAATCGGAGCGCTCACGACCGAATACGAGCAGATTGAAGCGCGAATTCGCGAGACGAGTCCACGGTACGCAGCGCTGACTCAGCCGCTGCCACTCACTCTCGTAGAAACTCAAAAGCAGGTTCTCGATCCCGAAACACTTCTACTTGAATACTCACTCGGCGAGCAGAAAAGTTTCCTTTGGGCAGTCACACCTGACTCAGTCAAGACTTATGAATTACCTAACCGCGCGGTTATCGAACCGCTGGCGCGTCGTGTTTATGAACTCCTTACTACGCGCAATCGAGCGGTCGCGAACGAAACACTCGAACAGCGTCGACTGCGATTGGAATCGGCGGACGCGGAATACCTGAAGTCAGCGGCGAGTCTGAGTCAGATCTTACTTGGACCAGCCGCTGCCGAATTGAAAAATAAACGACTACTGATCGTGAGCGACGGTGTATTGCAGTTTATTCCCTTTTCGGGTCTACCTGATCCAACAAACGCGCAGCCGTTGATGTTGGACCACGAGATTGTGACCGCACCGTCAACAGCAGTCGTCGCATTACTCAGACAGGAAACTACCAATCGCAAACAAGCGCCAAAAACTCTGGCCGTGTTCGCCGATCCGGTTTTCTCGACTGACGATTCACGTGTTCTAACCGCAAAACTCGCGCACGCTGCGCAGGAAAAAACTTCGGGCCAAGATGCCGTCAGATCAGCTTCAGAGGTTGGTCTCGGCGACTTGCGACGTTTGCGGTTCAGCCGTCAGGAAGCTGACGAGATCACACGCTATGCAACTAATGACTTGAAACTCGAGGCTGTTGACTTCCAGGCAACCCGCACACTCGCAACCAGCGCCGACCTCGGTCAATATCAAATCGTTCACTTCGCAACGCACGGTCTAATCAACAACACGCATCCTGAACTGTCGGGAGTTGTCTTGTCGCTTGTCGACGAAAAGGGTCGTCCTCAAAACGGATTTCTGCGGTTGTACGATCTCTACAATCTTAAACTGTCGGCAGATCTCGTGGTGCTGAGCGCGTGTCAAACGGCGCTCGGCAAAGAGATCAGAGGCGAGGGTCTCGTAGGATTAACGCGCGGGTTTATGTACGCGGGTGCGCCGCGAGTGGTCGCGAGTCTCTGGCAGATTGACGATCGAGCGACAGCCGAGTTCATGAAACGCTTTTACGAGGGAATGCTCGGACAAAAATTGCGCCCCGCCGCAGCGCTCCGTGCAGCTCAAGCTTCGATGTCTAAAGATGCGCGCTGGCACCAGCCACACTACTGGGCCGCCTTCACACTTCAAGGCGAGTGGAAGTAGCCACAAAAGCCACAAAAAGCACAAATAAGGAAGCAATGAAAATGAAATCATTTTTTGTGCTTTTTGTGCCTTTTTGTGGCTACCTTTTTGAATATGAAGAGTAGCGTTCCGTGGTGGTGGTTTGAAGGCGGCACTGAGATCTGTTCGATGTGCCAGCAAGTGTACGCGTATCAAGCGGGCTCTTACTGTATCGAGTGTGACTGCAACGTTTGTCCAGTATGCGTACAGGAATCTGAGGCCAACGAACCGCTTTGTTCCGCTTGTTGCGGTGAGTGATAAGAGAGATTTTTATGGCAGCGCGAGCTATCTGGAAAGGTGAGATAAAACTCGGCACCACGAAGGTGCCAGTCAAACTGTATTCGGCCGTGCAGGATCGCACGGTGCGTTTTCACGTGCTCGACGATCGGCAGAAGCATCGTGTGAAGCAACACATGATCGATCCCGATTCGGGCGACGAAGTGCCGACTGAAGAGATTCAAAAGGGATACGAGCTCGAACCAGGGAAATACGTAATCCTGACTAAGGAAGATCTCGACACACTTACGCCACCACCTTCGCGTGATATCGAGGTCGTCGAGTTTGTGCCACAAGCCAAGATCAGTCAGCAGTGGTATGAACGTCCTTACTATCTCGGTCCGGACGGCGACAACGACAAAGATTACTTCGCACTCGCGGAAGCACTGCAAAACAAAGAGAGTGAAGGCATCGCGCATTGGGTGATGCGCAATAAGTATTACGCGGGCGCGCTCCGCGCCATCGACGATTATCTTTATCTGTTCACGTTGCGAGATGCGAACGAAGTGATTCTCGCGGACCAGCTCACGAAGCCGACAGGCGCAGCACCGACTCAAAAAGAGTTGGCGATGGCGAAACAGTTAGTGGAGATACTGCAGGGCGAGTTCAATGCGAAGGACTACAAAGATGAATATCGCGAGCGCGTAATGGAGTTCATCGAGAAGAAAGCCAGGGGACATGCGCCGCGATTGAAGGCAGTTAAATCGAAACGTCAGACAGCGGCACTCGACAGTGTTCTTGCCAAGAGCATTGCGTCGTTGAGGAAGGAGAAACGCGCTGCCTAAAACAACACCCAAAACTGTGGAACCCGAAGAGGAGAATGCCGGCGGGCGGCCGTTCTGGTCCGGAACGCTGACGTTTGGACTCGTGAGTGTGCCGGTGAATTTGTTTCCAGCGGCGCGTTCGAATCGCGCGTCGCTGCGTATGCTTGGACCAGATGGACAACCACTGGCGCGAAAGTATTTTGCGGAGAAGACGGGAAAGGATCTGGATGTCGATGAAGTCGTGCGTGGCTACGAAGTCGACAAAGAGAAATACGTGATCGTTACTGACGAGGAGTTGGAACGACTCGCTCCCGAGAAAACTCGCGATATCGATCTCAAACAGTTCGTGCCCGCAGAATCGATCCCGCCGCTTTATTTCGAGCGTGGATACTTCCTGACACCCGCAGCCGGTTCGCAAAAAGCGTATAAGCTGCTCGCCGAGACGATGGATAAGAGCAAGCTCGCCGGTGTTGCCACTTTCGTGATGCGGGGCAAAGAGTATCTGGTCGCGATCTTTTCCGATAAAGGAATTCTGCGTGCTGAGACGATGCGTTTTGCGGATGAGCTGCGATCGCCTGCTGACATTGGTCTGCCGAAGAAGAAAGAAGTGCCGAAAGCGACGGTGCACAAGTTTGAGAAGTTGATCGCGGCCAAGTCGAAGAAGCAGTTCACACCGACCAAGCTCGCGGACAAGCAAACCGATTCGCTTTTGAAGTTAGTGAAGAAGAAACAGGCGAAACGCGCGAACGTGGTTAAGGTCGAGGAAGAGGTCGATACCGATCACAAGGTTGTCGATCTGGTGAAGATTCTTAAGCAAAGCCTCGGCGCGAAGAAATAAAGCCATCCACAGATTACACAGAATTTTTTCTGCTGCAGATATTTTTCTGTGTAATCTGTGGATGGCTCTATTCGACTTTAATCATTCTCCACTTCCCCTGTCTGAACCGGATCACGCTCAACACACAACGCGTCGCGTGTCCTGCAAGGATCGCGAGCCAGATATCAATCGGATCGAGCCTGCTCGTTTCCTTGATCACAAGACACGTCCCAAGCGGCACGACAATCTGTGAGATGATCGAAATGTAGAGCGGACTGCGCGTGTCTCCAGTTCCCTGCAACCCACCTGTATAAGTTAGCGCCACCGTAATCAACAGACCTGAGACACTCAACACACGCAGCAACTGAACGCCAATCTCAACTACCGCTGGATCGTGCATGCCGAAGATCGCGAGCAATTGCCGCGGCAAGAACAGAAAGAAGAGTCCAACAAACACTGCGACCGCAAATCCAAAACGTGCGGCGACGTGCACAGCAGCGTCAGCACGATCGGGTTTTTTCGCGCCGAGATTTTGTCCGGCCACCGCTGCAGCCGCACCCATCAATCCCACTGACGTCCAGGTAATAAGCGAAAAGAGTTCGGTATACGAGACTGCGAACGCCGCCTGAGCCGCGGCACTCTGCGCGAGCGAACCGATGAACGAAAGCATGAACACGCCACCGATGTTCATCGCAATTCCCTGCACCCCTGTCGGCAATCCGAATTTGAAGATCGATTTAATGATGGACCAGTTAGGTCCATAACCTCCACCGCGAGGAATCGCGATCACCCACTTGCCGCCCCAGAGTCGTGACAACGCGTATAGCGCCACGAGTCCTGAGGCGATGCAGGTTCCCATTGCAGCGCCTTTTGTTCCAAACGATGGAATCGGACCAAGGCCGCGGATCAGCACGATATTCAAAATCAGGTTGAGCACAGTCAACGCGATGCCCAGCATCATTGGCGTCCGCGCGTCGCCAGCGGAACGCAATGCGCCACCGAGCATGAAGAACACCATCATGCCGAAACTGAACACAAACATGATGCGCAGGAACGGCAGGGCTTCTGCTTTCACATCAGGCGCAGCATTTACTAGATTGAGCAACGACGGCGACACGAAATACCCGATCGGCGCCATGACCCCGACTGCAATGAAGATCGAAGTAAGAAATGCCTGGTAGACAGTGCGATTAACTTTCTCCTCGTCACCTGCGCCCGCAAAACGCGCCACGAGCACGCTCATTCCTGTGAACAACGACGAAATAAAAACGATTACGACGAGAAACACTTGCCAACTCACGCCGATCGCCGCGTTCGCTTTGAAGCCGACCAGATTGCCGACGAGCGCGTGGTCCACCATGCCCTGCAGACCACCGATGACATTCGTGAGCATCGTCGGCCACGCAATCTTCCACACCGCCGGTATCAGCGGCCCTTCGACAATCGATCGATCGTAGCGGGGTTTAGCTGCGACAGGTTTTTCAGTTTCAGTCGCTACTGGAGCTGTTACTGTCGCCGCCGAAGCGTCACTCATGTGTTGATTAACCGTTTTTCTAACTTTCGCACTCTCGCGAGCAGTCGTGCGCTCTCAATCTTTTCCGTCCATGCGGGAAACTCGGCAGTCGCTCCGCGCCAACGCAATTCGTCAACGTCTTTGAAGAGTGGCGCGTCAGTCCGCAACGTGGCGATATCTTTGAAGAGCAACGCGAGCGCGCGATTCTCGTCGTTCAAGACATCCGGACCGAAGTTTTCCAATACTCCATAACGATTGATGAGTGTGGCCGCAGTCTTTGGTCCACATCCCGAAATGCCGGGAAAACCGTCCGCCGCATCGCCCACCAACGCGAGATAATCGGGAATAAACTCCGGCAGCACACCAAACTTTGCCCGCACTTCTTCGGCGCCACGAATAGCGCCGCTGCGACGGTCCACTTGTACCACACGCTCTTCTACGACGCATTGCGCAAGATCTTTATCAGGCGTCCAAATGCAGATCTTTTCGACCCGCTCATCCTGGGCTGCGAGATAAGCCGCAGACGCGAGTGCGTCGTCGGCTTCTAACTCAATCATTGCCCAGACCACGACGCCCATCGCAGCGAGCGCTTCCTCGAGCGGCGTGAACTGCGCGCGCAGCACACGTTCGATGCCGGCGCCCGTCTTGTAACCCGCCCACATGTTGTTGCGAAACGATTCGATGACGTGGTCCGTCGCCACGCCGACATGTGTCGCGCCATCTTCGAGTAGTTGCGCGACCGCGGCTAATACACCCGCAACGGCGCCGAACGGCGGGTCTGTTTTCTTGAAGCGACGAATTCCGTAGAAGTTGCGGAAAAGTTCGTAAGTACCGTCCACGAGATGAATGATCATACGCAGCAGATGTTAGCATTCAGCGATAGATCCGTCAGACCTAAAAAACTTTCCAGCTTATTGTCGAATCCGGAGTTTCTCGTTCGACTAGTAAGTGAAAGGGCGGAAAACAAGCTCTAATTTGGAAAATTTAAGGAGATATTAAGATGCGAGTGATGGTCGTTATCCAAGGGAACGCGCAATCTGAGGCGGGAATCATGCCGAGCGAGCAACTACTTGCCGATATGGGTAAGTTCAACGAGGAACTGGTGAATGCCGGCATCATGCTCGAAGGTGAGGGTCTTCATCCGAGTTCGAAAGCTAAACGAGTTAAGTTTTCCGAGGGCAAGCGGCTCGTCACCGATGGTCCATTTGCCGAGGCGCGCGAACTCATTGCTGGTTATTGGATCTGGAAAGTGAAATCAATGGATGAAGCGGTTGAATGGGCTAAGCGTATACCTTTCTCCGCCGCCGACACTCCGGAAGGTGAAGCAGTAGTCGATCTTCGTCCCATCTTTGAAGTCGAGGACTTTGGCCCGGAGCTCACTCCGGAACTGCGCAAACTGGAAGATCGAATCCGCGCCAAGGCCACGAAGCTCAAACAATAATCCGCGGCTAAAATCCCAATCGAACTTGAACCTGGATGCGGCGGTTTCCGGCAGCGGAACTGCCGCCTGGCCCACCAAAGCCGCCGGCAGTTGAGATCGATTGACCAAAATTTGGCGAGCTCAGATTGCCGATCGGATTTGTCAGGTTCGTGTGATTTAAAAGATTTTGGATGTTTACAGAAAACGTTAGCGTGTATCGCTTCTCGGGCGCGGGTGCATTCGATGGTTTGTTTCCTCCTGCTTGAGCGGCCGCCGGAGAAGCAGTGTTTGGTTTAGCAGGAACGGCTGCTGCAGCTGGCACATTGCCAAATTGAAACGAGCGGCTGATTCCCATGTTGACGGAGAAGAATCCCGGACCCATTCCATAATTGCGCGGAATGACTTCCTGACCCGGCGCCGGACTCAAATCAAAATCACCAAAACTAGTTTGCCTGAGATTCGCCGGATCAGTTTGCGCACTCGCGAATGCAGGTCGTTCGATGAACAATCCGTCACCATTCGTATCGCGTCCGGTCACGATGTTGAATGGACGTCCGGTTGAGTAAACAATGAACGGATTAAAGTTCACTTTCAGCTTTGGAAGAATCATCGTGCCGCCCGCAAAGAAGCTTGCGTTCGGAATAAACGAAACGCGCGAATACTCAGTACTGGCATCGTAAGAGTCAGCCGGAAAACAATTCGCAATCGATCCGAAGATACAGTCTGTATCCGTCTTGCCTCTGCCGCCACCGAAATTTGCAAACAGAGAAAAGCCCTTGCTCATCTGCCGCCTGACGCCGCCGAACCAGCGGTAGTCGTTAAACTTCGCACTCGATTCGTAGTAATAGATGTCGCCGGTGTTTGCGAGCGGGCGAACTGCGCTGCTTGGATCTCCCGGATCGTAAGTGCCGGGCAAAGGCGCGTTGATGTTTCGCACGCGCAGCAGATGCTTGCCGCGGTAGTTGAACATGACGGCGAAGAGTGTGAACTTCGAGGGCAACTGTCGTTCGAAGTTGATCGCAGTCATCACGAATGTCGGCGCCTGAAAGTCAGGAGCAATGCGACGCACGATTTGCGGCGACGCGAACGACGCGAGTTGCTCTACTGTCGGAACGTTTGTGACACCGTCAAGCGAGAACGTTGAGAGATCGAGAGTCGTCGGATCGAACACTCGGAAATCCTGCTGATTGACGCCATTGAAACGCGTCGCAAGCAGAGTTGCGCGCTCACCGAAGCGATCGTAGAAGACACCCATACCACCACGAATCACCATCTTCGGTGACGAGCTCGGCGGTGCGCCTGGACCAGCGCCGACGCTTGTGCCACCCGGCGCCCACGCGAAAAAGACTCGTGGCGCAAAGTTGTAATTGCTGCTGATGTTTGTTTGTTGCTCGTAGCGCAGACCCATCGTTAAGGTCAGATTCGGACGAATGCGCCACTCGTCCTGAAAAAACACGCCGAATTCCGTCTGGCTCACCTTCACTTCGGGATTGCCGCCGGCGATTGAAAACTGCGTGACGCCGCCGCCGAGTTCACGCATGTCTGGATTACCCTGAAACAACAGGGTGCGTCGAAAACGTTCGAGACTGGTGATGGGTATCAGCACTGGATCGCCATGTGAGTCGAGAACGATCTGATTGTTCGCATCGAGCTCTGGCGCGTCACCGCCTGAGAAAGAAAATGTGCCGCCGAAGTTCTGCGGCGAGAAGTCGGTGATGTGAACGCCGCGCAGACGAACTCCGAAACGCGAGATGTGACGGCCTTTGGTCCACATTGAATAGTTCTGCAGTTCCCAGCGATCCTCGTCGTTGTGCGCGAATCCGACCTGCGAACCTCCCGAAATAAACGACTCCTGCACCTGGATCGTGGGGATCGTGTTGTTACCGTCCTGTCGTGAGCGATTCCGATTGTACTGAAAGCGAGTCTCGTTCATGAGCGCCGGAGAAAGGATGGCTGTCTCGGTAACCTGAACAACTTGCGAGGTATTGAATCGATTGAACGCGCGCTCGGGCAAGGAAAAATCCGAAGCGCCGACGTTACTGGCCTTGTTTCGCGTGTAGGAATAACGCACCACGAGCGTGTTAGCCGGATTCAGTTGGTAATCGACTCTCGGACTAAACGAGGTGAACTGATTCGGCACGAGCAAGACCGAATTGAACGGAGTCGCGATCAACGACGAATTGAGAACGGTCGCGTTAATGATGGCGTTGTCGTCGACTACGCGCCGAGTAAAGTCGAGAAAGAATGACGACTTGCCCTTCTTGATTGGCCCACTCACGCTGCCGCCGTAATATCGCACCTGAAATGGCGCGCGATTCGGCGCAAATGGATTTCGCGAATTCAAACCCTCGTCGTTGAAGTTAAAGAATGTGCTGCCGTGAAGTTTGTCAGCGCCGGGCTTGGTGAATATCTCGATATTGCCAAAGCCGATGCTGTTATTTTCAGCGTTGAATGGATTCTGATTGACGCGTACTTCGCGAATCGATTCTTTCGGAGGCATGCGGCCGCCGGTGAAGCCGTCGATAAAGATCTGTCCGCCATTCGGACCAGCAGCCGGGCCGGCCATCGCGGACACGGCCGAAGCGAGCGCATCGGGATCGTCAGGTAAAACATCCAGATCCGGGCCTTTCAAGACGACAGCATCAGCATTGTTCTGCGGATCTGTATTCAAAGCCTGATCTTCGTTGACAGTGATCTCCTGCTTTTCGAGACCGACTACTAAACGCACGTCGTGGGTAGTTCGCGGGCCGGCGGCGATCGAGAGTTCGGTCTTTTCGTATGGACCAAAGCCCGGCGCTGCCACACGGATCGTGTATGGTCCCGGTGGAAGAGAATTGAAACTGTAAGTTCCCTCGTTGTTGGTGATCGCATTCTTCTGCGTTCCATCAGCCGCAATGATCGTCACCGTCGCGCCGACGACGAGCGCGCCGAGTTCGTCACTTACCTGGCCACGTAACGATCCCGTCCGTTGCTGTGCAAAGCCGACGTGAACACACACGCTCAACAAACAGACGACGCCAAGAAGATTCTTCCAGTTCATTTCGTTCACCCTTAGTCCTATCCGCGCAAATCCGTGGCTTTGATCCGTAAAATCCGTGGCTACGGTGCACCGAGGCTCATGGCGCCCAACGAAACAGCCGTCGCGCGTCCTGTCTGTTTGTTTTGCAGCAAAGGACCAACTCCACTCACGACTGCGATCGCGGTTATGCGCGTGTGGTCAGCACCCTTCGTGCTCGAGATAAGAATTGAATCACCGGGTTTCAAGTCCTGAAGCGTGAATGCCGGGAGTTGATCGAACATCTCCTGGAAGTCGCGGCTTCCCTTCGCTGGAGTTGTCAGCGCTGCGACCATCTCCGGCGTGAGTCGACGCATCGACGAATCCTTGCTCAATGCAATCGTGATTGGCTGCTGGCTCTGTAGATCCTTGATCTTGATCTCTCTCTTCTCAGCATCGATCTCGGTAACACTGCCACTAATCGTTTGGAACGATCCGGTCACGATCTCTTCCGGAGTAAAACGAGCACCATCCGTGCTCTTAGAGCCGAGTGCGCGAAGTTGATCTCCGACTTTCAAATCAGCAAACGTGCCGGGCTGTGCATCACTGAAGCGCACTGAGTCGGGTGCATAACGACGAAACTTTGTGTCGCCGTTTGTAGCGATGACGATCGGCTTTGGTCCTTCGGCAGTTCGCGCATCGACCGAGATCTCTTTGTTCTCAGCATTAATCGCGCTGACGGTTCCGGCGATCCCGCGTTTCGTCCACTCGTCGCGCTCACGATCTTTCTTCTCCGCAATGTCGCCTTTGCTCATCACGTAAAACTCGAGCGCCGGCATGTTCTTGCGATCCTCCGACATGCGGCCGCGCGCGAAAACGCTGTCGCCCAGAGTGAAATCAGTCGGCGCGATCTTGATGAACTTGTCTTTCGTCTTTTCACCCGGCGGAATGCGCATGAAGACTGTTCGATCACTGAGCGTGACAGTGACGACGCTGCCTGCGGCTGTCGTGACAATTACCTGGTGTGTGTCGGCTTTGAGTTCAGAAACGATCCCCATCACGCTTAGAGGAGTGATGGCAGGATCTGTAGTCGATGGGGTTTGGGCTTTCAGAGCAGTGGCGCCTGCGAGCAACGCAAGCGTGCACAGCACACGTATCCCGGCAAAATTTCTCATCTTGATTTCCTAAACACCGCACGGTTTAGGGCTGTGGCAGGAATCTTTAGCGCAGGTCCAGGCGGATGAACGCAGATCCAAATCAGCGTTCATCCGTGGCTTATTTGCCGAAAGAATAAAGCGCGCTACGAGTGCGGATGTAGATGTGGCCGTCGGCAATCGCCGGGGTTGCGTAGCACTCGTCGTCCAATTCGTTGACGGCGAGAACTTGCCAGTCGCCTCCAGCCTTCAGCACAGAGACCTGGCCACCCTGACCGATCAGATAAACCTTGTCATCAGCCGCGACGGGTGAGGAAAAATATTTATCGATAGCTCCATGCAGTCGACCCTGTTTGATCACATTCCCAGTCGCTGGATCAAATGAGATTAGAATGCCGCTGTCGTTAATCATGTAAAGCACGCCCTGATAGAGCAGCGTCGACGGAACCTGCGGCACCGGTTTCGTGTAACGCCAGCGAATCGCATTCGCCGTCTGATCACCTTTGCCTCCCATTTTGATCGCAAGCAGGCCATTCTCTGACGCCATCATCGCACGAAACACTTCCCAGTCTCGCTCGTTCAACTTCTCGTCGCGATTCATGTCAAACGCTTCGAAAGCCGCACTCAACATCTTGTCCATCATCGCCGTGCCGCCGGCCGCGGTGATCTCGGCTTTCGTGATCATCTTGTCTTTGTCTTTGTCGTACGCGGCGAGACCTTCTTCCCACGAAATCGTCGGCACCTGCTTGCCGGGTTGATTCTGAGGAAACCCCCAGCCGTTGATGTAGAGATATTCAGAGTCGTGACTCGCGATCGACTTCATCTCACACGCGAGACCACGCACCCACCAGACTCTCTTGCCGTCTGCAACTGAGTATGCCGACAGTTGGAACGACTCAGGAACAATGATCTGCTTCGGACCTTGTGCGGGTTTATAAACGATCGGTGTCGAGTAGCCGGAGATCACGACCGGGCGATCGATTTTCCAACGCACCTTGCCGCTCACCTTGTCGATCGCTAGCAAGTACGAAGTAGGGTTATCTTGATCAACGGGTAAGATGATTTTGTCATCGACGAGAATAGGCGACGCACCAAAGCCGTAGAACATGTTGAATGGACCAAGCGGCAGCTTCCAGCGCTCTCTACCTTGCTCGTCGTACGAGATCATTCCGAAGTCCTGGAAGAAAACGTAGACGTTTGTGCCGTCAGTCACCGGACTCGGAGACGCCGGGCCATTCACGTTCTGCAAACGTCCGGATTGCGCGCGTGGCGCTTCCTTCTGCCAGAGAATCTTTCCCGTTTGTCGATCCAGAGAGATCACAAACAGTTTCTCTTTGTCGTGTGCGGTGACGAAGATTCGATCGTGCGTCAAAACTGGAGATGAATGACCTGGCGGAAGTGGAGTTTTCCAAACGACGTTTTTGTTTGGTCCAAACTCCGAGGGCAAACCTTTGGTTTCGGAGACACCGGTGCCGTTGGGTCCGCGAAACTGTGACCACTCATCTTTGGCAAAGCTGGTCAACGCCGACGCAAACAGGATTGCGACAAGAAGTGTGATGGGCTTTAACATTTTTACTGGCTCCGTCGTAGGGTGAACAGATAATACCGCCTTCACGGTTCGGGGTAAATCTGTGTAATCTGTGAACTGAAAGGAATCCGACAAATATGAAGACAATCTTGCTCCTCCTGGCATTTATCGCGTTTGCCACATTTGGCGCGGCAGCGCAGAATCCCACACTGCAAAAGGACCGCCAGATACTATTTGACTTTCGCGTCGATCGGAAAATTTCCGAGGTCCGAATACCAGCGGCGACCACAAGAAACGTTCTCTCAAAAGTATTTCGCAGGTACCTGACTGACTCAAACCGTTGTAACGTCGAAGTCGATACCAGCAAAGGCACAGATCCTCTTGCCGAGGCGCGCAAGGCGGGACAGATGGTGCCGTCGATTGTCGACATGACCCCGGGCAGCTTCACCGCCGCAAATCAGACGCAGACTCTTTACGTGATTTCCGTGAGTGAGTGCAACGCCTCGCACGCTGATAACTTCGGCACAAAGCGCGTCGCAATCTTCTCAGGCCAACAACTGGTCGCCGACGTCGACGCGGATTTTGCGAGCAGCATCGTACGCAAGACCGATCTCAACAGCGACGGCATCGACGAACTGCTGATGTCTACCGGCGATATGGCCCAGGGAACGCTCACTGAGATGACAACGCTCGTCAGCTTTCAGGGTGGACGCCGCCGTGTGCTTCAGGATTTTGGCGCCGTCGTCGAGGACTCCTGCGCCGTAGGAACAGCGGGCTCTACGACGGACGCATCGGTGCTTTACATTTCCGACGTCGTACCCGGCAACATGCCGAAGATCACTCAGGAGAATTACAGTGCGAGTTGCCGTGGTAAGGCGAGGCGATGGCGACTCGTCTCACGCGGCAAGAGACAGTAATGTGGAGTGCGGTAACTTGTTACCGCTTTAGTAAATAACAAAGCGCCAACAAGTTGGCGCACTCCAAAGAGGCGTCTGATTCGAAAAAGGGGAGGAAGAGATGGGAGAACTGTTGCAGGAGTACACGACCGTTGTGCGTGGGTCTGATGATATGACTTATACGGTGCGTAGTTACGGAGAAGAGCGAGCGGATGGAACATGGATAGGTTGGCTCGAGTTTGAACCAACGGACTCAACTAAGCCGACACTTTTGACCGACCAGGAAACGTCACAACCAAATCGAACGACTGTTGAATACTGGGCGACTGGTCTGGAGGCGGTTTACTTCGAAGGCGCATTCGAACGCGCGCACACCCGATGAGATTTAACGGATTGATTGTCTGTCTTGTGCTCGCGATCTCCAACGTCGCATTTGCGCAGGGCAAACCGAAACAAATTGTCATCGCTGCGAGCACCGTGTTTGACGGCAAGGGCGGTGTCGTTCACAACACACGCATCGTCATCGAAGGCTCGAAGATCGTTCGGATCGATCCGAAGGCAGGATCAGTCGACTACGATCTGCGCGGGTTGACGGTCTTGCCGGGATGGATCGACAGTCACGTCCACATCACCTGGATCTTTGGACCTGACGGAAAGAGCGCGGGCGCGGGAGACACCTCAAAGTTTGCCGCCGATGCAGCCGCCGCTAACGCAAAAGTCACGCTGATGGCGGGCTTCACCACCGTGCAGAGTGTTGGATCACCAAACGATCTGCCGTTACGCGATGCGATTGCAAAAGGAACTCTGCCTGGTCCTCGAATTCTCACCTCAGCTCAGCCACTGATAGGCCAAGGGGATCAAACCGGCACGCCCGATGAGATTCGTGCGTTTGTAAGAAAACAAAAGGAAGCGGGCGCCGATCTGATCAAGATCTTCGCGGCAGGCAGCGTTCGACGTCCGCAGATGTTGTTGTCGCAGGAACAGCTAAACGCCGCTTGCGATGAAGCAAAGAAACTCGGTTTGCGCTCGCTTGTTCATGCGTACAAGGATGCAGTCGGCGCTGCCGCTCGGGCGGGCTGCACGCAGATTGAACACGGAACACTAGCGAGCGATGACGATTTGAAGTTACTGGTCCAGAAAGGCGTGTGGCTCGATCCGCAGGCAGGACTCGTGATGGAAAACTACTTGCTCAACAAAGACAAGTTCGTCGGCACTCCGGGCTTTACGGAAGAAGTGTTCCAAACCATCAAAGAGATCATCCCGTCGTATCACGCCTTTCTGAAACAAGCGCTGAAAGTTCCAGGTCTGAAGATCGTCTTTGGATCCGATGCACTGGCCGGCTCGCACGGAAGAAATGCCGAAGAGTTTATCGATCGTGTTCGTGATGGAGGAGTCGATCCGATGGCGGCGATGGTTTCAGCCAACTCACTCGCAGCTGAAGCACTACGCATGGGAAATCAAATCGGCTCGATCGGGCCGGGTCTCGAGGCCGACATAATCGCGCTCGATGGCGATCCTTTAAAGGACATTACTGCAGTACGCCGGGTCGTATTTGTAATGAAGGGTGGAGTGGTTTACAAAAACTCGCGCTAAAAAACTCGCGAGAAAAAAAAGCACAAAAATCACAAGAAAACTTTAATCCGATTTCGGCGGTCGCATGGGGGTTTGGAATAGGTTCTGCGTTGTAACCGGATGGGTCCCTCAGGTGTCTTATAAATAGGTCGGGCTCTCTCCAAGACGTGGAAGGGCCTGACCAAGTTTTTGTGTTAAAGGGGAAACAACGAGATGAAAAGAGTACTGGGAATCGCATTGGCATTGAGTACGTTGGGTTTTGTTCCAGCAGCACAAGCAAAGGCTGCTGATGTGCAACAGAACAGCACCATCACTGCGAGTTCAGCGCCGCAGTGGCAGCGTGATCGGAATGGCCGGCGTTATGATCGGCGCTATAACAACCGTCGTCGTTCAGTGACGCGGTCGCGTTTGGTGCGCTATGGCCGGCGTCTATATCGTGAAACTTATGTGGTGACTTACTGGCCAAATGGCCGTACTGACACCCGATTGATTAGCCGCACGCGCGTTGGCTAAACGCGAAGTGCGACTTAGAACAAGGAAGGTTAAGAAATGAAAGGAAAATATTTGCGAAAGATAGGCGGTATTGCTCTGACGGCCCTCATGTTGTTTGGTATCGCGTTCGTCTCGACAAGCGAAATCCAGGCACAGAGCCGGCGCAGGGTAATCATCGTTCGTCCTTACCCCTATCGCATCTATCGTCCATTTGGATTTAGAAGGTGGGGGTACCCTTACGGCTTCGGATATGATCCGTGGGGTTACGACTTCCGGTACAACCATTACGTCTTTAACAACAGCGAAGCGGCTGGCACTCAGGCGTACAAAGATGGCTTCAAGACCGGAAAGGATGATGGTAAGAAGGACAAGAGCTACGATCCCCAGCGCTCTCATTACTTCCAGGAAGCGGGCTTCGGAAACTTCGCTGAAGTTTATCGGCCCAGCTTCGAAAGAGGATACCAGGATGGTTACAGAGAAGGTGCAAACCAACATCGCGTTGGCTAACGCCTGAGCTGATTGAAACCGCCGCGATTGAAGTCGCGGCGGTTTTTTTATTTCAGCAACTTCGAAACCTCGAGCACTTGCTCGGGCCTCGCTCGAATCCAATAGTTCTCAGTCAGATTGATCCATCGCACGGTGCCCGTTGTGTCGACCAGGAACTCCGCCGGACGTGCAATGTCATGACCGTTTTCACCGGCGCCCGCATGAACCAGATCGTAACGACGAATTACTTCCACGTTCTGATCTGATAGTAACGGAAAAGTGTAACCTTGCTGCTGCGCGAGATTGCGTGACACTTCGGGAGCATCAACACTGATCGCGACCGGACGTATTCCCTCCGCGCTCAACTTGTCCAAACTTTTTTCGATACCCCGCAACTCGGAGTTGCATAAAGGTCACCAGTAACCTCTGTAAAAAATCAGCAGCACGCCTCTTGGAGCTTTGCCGTTGATCGGCGCGGTCATTAGTTCGTTGAGAGACAACTGCTTGCCTGTAGTATCAGGAAGAGTAAACTCCGGCGCTCGCTGGCCAACTTGCGGCGCCCCTTTCGACGCCGGCAACATGCGTCCGACAACGAAGTACGCAAAAACAAATAAACCAATCACGAGGAAGCAAATTGCGCTTACCAGCACGCTGATGACCTTCGAGCGCATGGGATGCGCGCGATCCGAGGCAAAGCCACGTCGCAGTCCCATGACGAGCAACACGCCTGCAAGCAGGAAGATCACAAAGTTGGCCCACGGAAAGTCGCGTGTCACCGGGAACCAGACGAAGATGTAGAAGTAACTCATGAAGCCCGCGAGGGTGAGCAGTAAGCCCACCCAGAGCGGCCAATTGATGCGTCGTAAGATCATCTTCCTAATCCTGCTTTCTCTGTGCAACAGAGGATACTTCAATCAACGATAAAACGGCCTCAACTTCGTCCGGCCATACGCTACAAACGCGCACAGAAGACCGATGATCACTGTTGGAATAGCCGGTCCGATACCAACGCTCATCGCCGTTACAACGACCGCGCCGATCATGATAATCGTTAACCCGATCGCAGCAAGCACTGTCAGATATGGCTTGATCCGCAAGAGTCCTGGAAGCACCAATCCGAGGCCACCAAGGATTTCGCACACGCCGATGAAATGGATGAACCAACTTGGAAAGAGAATCTGATTCGGCGGCCCCATGTCTCGCATCTGCTGGATCGTGTAATAGAACTTCGTCCCGCCCGCAAACAAGAATAGTATCCCCAGCAGTATCTGAATTATCCAAAGTAAGATGTTCATGTTTAGTGTCCTTTAAGAATCAAGATCGATAACTACTTCGCAAAGGAATCAGTGCCCGCAAGCGCGTGTCGTTTAAGTAAAGTCCAAGCCAAAGCAACGCACCAAAGATAATCGGGAAAATGATCGGGAATACACCACCTTCAGCAGCTCGCACGTGAGTCGCCACTGCACCACCGAGATAAGCGGTCAACAGAATCGCTCCGAGCACCGACGTTGTTGGAATCAGATAAAGAAGCGTGCATGCGATCAAAATGATTCCGATCGGGACGATGAGACTCTCGGAGTAACCGAGTTTAGTAGTTGCTTCCACCACGACTGCGGGCTTCACGAGTTTCATCGCGCCATCAACCAAAAGAAAGAGTGCCGGCAGTCCACTCACGATTCGTCCGATCCAAATAGTCGACTTCGAGGTTTGTAAATCAGTCTGTACCATCACTTCTCCATCCTCACTGCTGCGGCAGTCCTTTGATCTCCAACACTGGACGAATCTCAATCGTGCCGTACTTCGCACCTGGAATACGTTCAGCAATACTCATCGCTTCGTCGAGATCTCGCGCGTCGACCAGATAATAACCGCCGAGATGCTCGCGAGTTTCCGCGAATGGACCATCGGTTACGAGCCGTTTGCCGTTTCGCACCTGCACACTCGTAGCTGTCGACACGGGGTGCAAAGGACTCGCCGCCAAGTATTTCCCTGAAGCGCTGAGATCCTGTGCGAGTTGCGCCGATTCGACGTAACAATGCTCTCGCTCATCATCGCTCATGGCGTCTTCCGCGAGATAAACCAGTAACATGTATTTCATATTTCGTGCCTCCACTGCTAAATCGAACGGCGTGTGGCAGAATCGACACCTCAGCCGGAATTTTTTTATTATCAAACGTGCTTTCGAACTCTAACGTTACCGTCGACGCAGTTTACCGATCCGACTGGGGCCGGATTGTTGCAACTCTCATACGTCAGTTTGGCGATTTCGAACTCGCCGAAGACGCTGCACAGGATGCGTTCACAGCCGCCGTCCACCAGTGGCCAACCGAAGGCATCCCTGAATCACCGCGTGCCTGGATAATCCAGACTGCGAAGCACAAAGCCATCGATCGCCTGCGACGCCAGGTTCGTCTTCAGGAAAAACTCGAAGCTGATCCCGACTTCGCTTCAGAACCAATCGTCGAAGGACCAAAGCTCGATTTCGAAGAGATACCCGACGATCGTCTACGTTTGATCTTCACCTGCTGCCATCCGGCTTTGTCTCTCGAAGCGCAGGTCGCCCTCACCTTGCGTACGTTGGGCGGTCTTCAGACCGATGAAATCGCGCGCTCGTTTCTAGTTCCAACCGCCACGATGGCCCAGCGACTCGTGCGCGCAAAACGGAAAATACGCGACGCCGGAATTCCCTTCAGCGTTCCAGACACTACGGAAATGCCTGCGCGTCTGGACGGAGTGTTGACCGCAATTTATCTCATCTTCACTGAAGGCTACGCACCAACGCGCGGCACTCCACTCGTGCGCGCCGATCTCTGCGCGGAAGCAATTCGACTCGGCCGTCTGCTACGAACACTGCTCGGTCCAAAGCCGCCTTCTGAAGCGACTGCGCTCGTTGCACTCATGTTGTTACACGACTCGCGACGCGAGGCTCGACTTGATGAAGATGGCGATCTGGTTACACTCGAAGAGCAGGACCGCTCGCTCTGGAACAGACCCCAAATTGACGAGGCACTTGTCTTGATTGATGAGGCACTCGCCGGCCGGCCTGGTCCATTTGCACTCGAGGCCGCTATTGCGGCCGAACACTGTAAAGCCGCTCGAGCTGAAGACACGAACTGGGAAGAAATCGTCAAACTATATGATCTCCTCGCAGAACTAATGCCTTCTCCGATCGTGTCGTTGAATCGTGCTGTGGCAGTCGCAATGGCGCGTGGTCCAAAACCGGCGCTCAGTTTAATCGACGAGCTCGCCGCATCGGGCGAGCTCGATGAATATCACTTGTTACATGCAGCGCGCGCTGACATGCTGCGGCGACTCGGATCTAACGACGAAGCCGCAGCGAGTTACGAAACAGCACTGCGGTTGGTAACCAACGACAGCGAGCGCCGCTTCCTCGAACGTCGCCTCCGCGAAGTTCGATCCTTGCCACAATAAAATAGGTCCAAAGAAATGTAGGTCCTATATGTCCTATAGGACCTATATTGGTTCAAACTAACCGCCGTGGCCACCGGCGGCCATTGCGGCGAGACGCTTGTCAATTTCTTCCGGTGAAACGTCTTCCTTGTGCGTGGCTACGGTCCAAACGTGACCGAAGGGATCCGTCAGCGTGCCGGAACGATCACCGTAAAACTGATCCTGCAGTGGCTTATTCTCCGTCCCACCGGCAGCGATCGCCTGCGGATAGATCGTGTCAACGTCGTCAACATAGATCATCAGGCTTACGGGTGTGCCACCTAATGCTTTTACTCCCTTGAACTGCTCGCTCGCATCGGCGAGCATGAACGGCGAATCGCCGATTTTCATTTCGGCGTGGCCGATCTTTCCCCCGTGCTCCATTCGAAACAGTTCGACCGCGCCAAATGCTTTCTTGTAATACTCCATTGCGTCTGCCGCACCATCGATAACTAAATAGGGCGTTAAAGAGTGGTATCCCTCCGGAATCGGTTTGACATCTGCCATCACTATTCCCCTTTCGTTAGTTGAGAGTCTTACTGGAATCTTTTTCGGCCGTTGTTCTTCACCACAACGAGCGTCATATCGTCAGTGAGCGGACGTGGAGCGGCGAAATCCTGCACGGCACCCAGCACTGAAAACAGCACTGCCTCGGCCGAGCCGCCCTGGGCGCGACGTAGCTCGGTTTGGAGTCGCATATTGCCAAACTCCTGGTCCGCTTCGTTGAATGACTCAAGAATACCATCAGAACAGGCTAATAGCAGATCGCCGCGGCTGAGGGTGACGGTGCCACAGTCAAACGATGCCTGAGGCACTGCGCCGAGCACTGGTCCACCGTCGGAGAGTAATTCGAGTTGCCGGTTTGCACGCAGCAACAACGCAGGCGGATGTCCGGCGCTGCAGTAATCGAATCGCTCCGTATCTGAATCCAATCGCCCAACAAACAGACTGCTCAACGGCTCGATGCCTGCGAAACGAGCAATGTCGCGATTGACACCGGCGACGATCGTTTCCGGATTGCTACTCTTTGCGGTGTGTGTGCGAACCAGACCAACAAGATGTGTGACCCACATCCCTGCCGCCAGACCTTTGCCACCGATATCACCCAGCGCGAGGATCAGTCCTTCATTCGTCTCTTCGACACTAAAGAAATCACCCGGCAGATGACGAACTGCAAAGATCTCGCTCGCCACATCGAAACCGCCGTGTCGCACCAGACTCGGCGCACACAATCGCCGGTGCACCTGTGCGGCTTCGAAGATCGCAGTGTTCAGCTCAGCGTAATCCTGCTGTAGCTTCTCCAATCGTTGCTCAAGCGCAACTGATGGCGATACAACTGCAGCCTGGGGAGCCGACTCGACATCGAATGCTGGGAGAGTCATAACTAGACCTCATCCGACAAACTTATAGCCACTTCCGTGAACGGTAAGAATAAAACGAGGTTCTTCGGGATTAGGTTCGAGCTTTTGTCTTAGATGAACGATGTGTGTGTCGACCGTGCGAGTGGTCGGATAATTTTCATATCCCCAAACTGCGTCGAGCAATCGATCGCGACTGAGTGTTTCAACTGGATTAGCAATGAAATAGGCCAGCAAAGCAAACTCTTTCGCCGAAAGATCGATCACGTTGCCGGCGCGGCGCACTTCGTTGCTGCGAATGTTCACTTCAACGTCGCTGAATTTATAAATCTCGGGAGACGGTGCCGGTGATGAAGCTCGTCTCAATACAGCCTTAACACGGGCCATCAACTCGCGCACTGAAAACGGTTTGGTAACGTAATCATCTGCGCCGAGCTCGAGACCGACAACTTTGTCAATCTCCTGACCACGTGCAGTCAGCATGATGATCGGAACTGACGGTCGTTTCGCTTTCAACTGTTTGCAAACGTCGAGTCCACTCATGCGCGGCATCATCACGTCGAGTACGACGAGATCGGGACTGTCTGACAGCGCTTTCTCAAGCCCGCTTACGCCGTCTGCAGCGCTGATCACGTCATAACCTTCGTACTCGAAGTTATCGCGCAACCCCGCAACCATCGCCGGCTCGTCTTCAACGATTAGGATTTTGCTTTTCATAAAGCCCCTTCATGGCTACCCACCCGCTACCGCAGGCGGTATTGACTGTGTCCAACTTGAGTTTCTGAGGCCTTCATATTTGATTTGCCAGCGGCAACCACACCGTGAACTTGCTGCCGCGTCCGGGAGTGCTTTCAACTTCAACGTCGCCGCCGTGAGCCTGAGTTATGTGACGCACGAGGGAGAGCCCGAGGCCGCTTCCTTTCGTGTTGTGCACGAGCGGATCGCACGTCCGGTAAAACTTCTCAAAGATTCTCGCCTGCTCGTTGCGCTCGATGCCGATTCCTCGATCACTCACTTCGAGTTTGAGCACACTCTGATCGCGATAAAGCCTGACGCCAAGGAATTTTTCACCGTCAGAATATTTAAGTGCGTTGTTAACGAGGTTAACAAGCGCTCGCGCGATCGCTTCACGATCGACTTTCATTGCCGGAATACTCGGATCGATCTGCTCTTCGAGTGCAAATCCCTGCTGCTCGATCTGATAACGATATGCGTCGAGCGTGTTGCGCACGAGCTCGGCGATGTCAGTCTCCCTGAAATCGTACTCCTTGCGCCCCGCCTCAATCCGAGAGAAGTCGAGAATGTTGTTGATGAGCGCGCTGAGTCGTTCACTCTCTTTGCGAATTATGCTGTAGTACTCGTTCTTCTTTTCCTGCGTCGAGATACGACCGAGCTCGAGTGTTTCAGCATAAAGCCGAATCAGCGCGAGCGGTGTTCGCAACTCATGCGAAACGTTGGAAACAAAGTCAGACTTCAAACGCGCCAAAGCGACTTGCTTGTTAACACTGCGATACGTCAAAACCAAACCACCTATCATCAAAACTGACAACACACCAAGAATCAAAAAGCTCTGCCACACCCACTTCTGCCCGATTGCCTGCGCCGTCGTGCCCTGAAATTTGACACCTAGCGCAAGACCACGAAAAGGGTTATCGAGGTTGAGCGAGACCTCAGGCTTGCCACCATTCCATCCCGCGGAGGTTACTAACGGTCGCTCGGGTTCTGCTTTTAACGCGTCGGCTGGAAAAACCAGCATGGCCAGCCGTTGTTCCTTGTGCTCTTTGAGACCCTGCGAGGTTAACTCGTAAAAGGTCATGCCTTCGCTTTGTTTAGGATCGTCCGTAATGTTTGGTGAGGTGAATTCCTCCAGCAGTTCAGGGAAAAATTTCTCCTTCAGATACTTTGGATCGAAGCTCACGCCCCCCAACACTGTGCGTTCCTTTGCGACTTGAGGAAATGTGAAGATCGCCATCGTAGTGTAAACAGACGAACCGTCTGGTCTATCGGACTCTCCGCTAAACCACGCGATGGGTTTGGGCTTCTTGCACAACTGCTCGACCAGGAACGGACCTTCAAGCCCCAGCCAGCCGCTATAGTTCTTGGTCAGTGCGGCAAGCTCTGCTTCGTTTTTGCGATCGCGTTGCTGCTGAACGATGGCTTCCTTTTTAGCCTCAAATATAACTACGTGGTCAAACCAGGGACTCTTGTCGAGAATAAGCTGGAGCTTTTGTCGCTTCTCATCATCCGAGTCGGTATCCAATGGAAAGGCATCTTTAGCCTGTTCAGTCATCTCGTAGGCCTTGCCGCTGATCTTCTTCGCAGAACTCGCGAGCAGGTACTGAAAGTCGCGATGAATCAGCGCTTCGACTTTCTTGTCGCGCTGGATCGATTTGACGTGCTGAAAGTTAACGAAGATGAGAGTTAAGGCCGGCAAGACGACAGCCACGCCGAGTGTCAGGACGAGACGAAAACGAGTGTTGGTTTCTCTTCTCGACTTCATTGCGGGGCCGAGGATACGCCTGAGTTGCCGGGGCTGTGTCAAGCTCAGGTAAAAATTTGTTAAGAGTTGTGAACTCCATCCACAGATTACACAGATTTAACCTTGCCCGCCAAACTCGGTTATAGTAGTGCGTCTCCGAATTTATCCATGGAGTCTACCGTGAAACATTTGACGATGCAGGAACTGGAAGCGGCGCTGGACCACCTGCGACAGGCGCCGAAAGACGATGGTGTTGTGCAACTGATCGTGTGCCGGCCTGAAGTGGACCAGCGACGGGAAATGGACGAGGCTGAACTTGATCCCGCTAAGGGATTGATTGGCGATAGCTGGAGCGTTCGCGGCAGCAGAAGAACTCCGGATGGATCTGCGCATCCTGACATGCAGATCAACATCATGAATTCTCGCGTGACTGCGCTCGTCGCTCAGGAGAAAGAACGCTGGTCACTCGCCGGCGATCAACTCTATATCGATATGGACCTGAGCAAAGAAAATCTTCCGGCTGGATCGCGCATTCAAGTTGGATCGGCGGTGCTCGAAGTCAGTCCTCAGCCGCATACCGGCTGCCACAAGTTCGTCGCTCGGTTTGGTCTCGAGGCGATGAAGTTTGTTAACTCAGAGATCGGTCTGCAACTCTGTCTACGCGGGATCAATGCCAAAGTGATCGAGGGCGGAACAGTCAAACTCGGCCAGACTGCTAAAAAGATCTAGTATAGATTTAGCCACAGATTAACGCGGATTTTTTTGGATACAGTGCAGGGGTAGGGAAACAGGAGGTGTGCTGCTCCTGTTCCCCGCCCCTGCCTCTGTTACGCGGCTTGCCGCCGCGAATGCCGACCTTCGGCAAACTCCTCGATCATCTTCTTATTGAACGCGGGTATATCGGCAGGCTTCCGACTGGTTATTAAGCCATTATCTACAACCACATCTCGATCAACCCAATGCGCACCAGCATTAATCAGATCGTTTTTCAACGAAGGCCACGAAGTAATCGTCTTTCCTTTAACTACTTCCGAATCGATCAGCGTCCACGGTGCATGACAAATCGCTGCGACAGGTTTGCCTGTTACAAAAAATCCGTCCACAAATTCCACGGCTCTGATCATCATTCTCAACTGGTCAGGATTTCTCACACCACCCGGCAATAAAAGCGCGTCATAATCATCCGAACGTGCCCTGCTCAACGGCATATCAACTTTAAATGCGTCTGCCTTTTCGTCGTGATTCCATCCCTGAACTTCATTTTCCGCGGGGGACACAATTTCCGTTATCGCACCAGCCTCTTCCAGCGCCTTTTTCGGCTCGGTCAGTTCCACCTGCTCAAAGCCGTCGGCAACCAGAATGGCGACCTTCTTCCCTTTCAGCTTCTTCTCCATGAGGCATCCTCCTTGCTCTTCAAAATTTGCCCAAACTTCCTACTAGGCAACACAGATGCCGCTATGTATTGCAGCGTACGTTGGGAATATGAGGCCGGAATGGAATGAAAACGTAATGAAGCGCGACAGGACTGTTCGGAAAAGAATCTGTGTAATCTGTGGATTAAACCACTCTCTTCTTCCAGCGGCCGCGGCGGAATACCAGACCACTGACCACCGCGAGAGTCGAAAAAGCGATTGTCATCGAGATGAAAACACCGTGCGGTCCCCATCCCAAAGCCACCGCCAGAACATACGCAAGCGGTATCTCCCACAACCAAAACACGAACAGATTGATAATCGTCGGCGTCCACGTGTCGCCGGCGCCATTAAACGACTGACCAATCACCATGCCATATGCATAAAACAGAAACCCATAAGCCACTGTTCGGAGGCAGTCGACACCATATGGAGCGACATTCGGTTTGTCCGTGAAGAGCCAGATGATTTGTGGTGCAAACAAAATGAAAAGCAGCCCAACAATCCCGAGAAAGATCATGTTGTAGAAACCGGCTTTCCAAACTGCACGCTCAGCGCGCTCCGGATTTTTCGCGCCTAGCGCCTGGCCAACCATCGTCGCTGCGGCGTTCGACATTCCCCACGACGGCAAGAGCGCAAAGAGAATCACCCGAATTCCGAAGGTATAACCTGCGACAGCGTCGCTGCCAAAACTCGAGATGATGCGAACGAGTCCGATCCAGCTCGCCATGCCGATGAAAACCTGAAACGTTCCGGTCGCAGACAAGCGAATCAAACGACCGATGATCGTTGGCTCGATACGCAGGTGACGTCGCTCTATACTGAAGCGACCACCCTCACGGATCAGTTTGCTGATGGCAAAGAGTGCGCCCGTTCCACGTCCGATATTCGTGGCGATTGCAGCGCCGACAATACCGAGCTTTGGAAATGGTCCGAGTCCAAAGATCAAACAAGGACCAAGCAGGATGTTGATCCAGTTGGCCAGCCACAACGTGCGCATCGCGATCGCAGCGTCGCCTGCACCGCGGAAGATAGCGTTGATCATAAAGAGCATCACGACGGTGACGTTTCCCGCCAACATCACGCGCGTGAATGCCGAACCGTGCTCGACTACCCACGGTGAACCACCCATCATCTTCATCAGCTTCGGCGCCAGTGGCGCACCAATCGCGCCGATCACGATCGAAACGATCAGTGCCAACACGATCGCCTGCACAGCAGCGCGTGCTGCGCCTTCCGGATTCCCCTCGCCGATACGGCGCGCGATCATCGCCATCGCGCCAATGCTCAGTCCGATCGCGAGCGCGTAGACGAGTGTGAGTAATGACTCAGTGAGACCGACTGTTGCTGCAGCGTCAGTGCCGAGGTGCGAAACCCAGAAAATATCGACGACTGCGAAAACGCTTTCCATGATCATCTCGAGGACCATGGGTATCGCGAGCAGCAGAATGGCACGTCCAATCGGTCCGGTGGTGTAGTTGCGATGCGAGCCACGGATCGATTCTTTGACGGCAGACCACAGGCTTTGTGAGTCTTCCTGAGGAACCGCAACTGTTTCGGACATAAGAAACCTCGCCACGGATCGTGGCTAATAATTCTTACCTGCCGTAGTCATCTTGAAGACGAACGATGTCGTCTTCGCCGAGATAAGTACCTCGCTGAACTTCGATGAATACTAAATCTGTGTCCCCTGGGTTCTCGACGCGATGGGCTGTTCCGATGGGAACGTCGATCGCCTCACCGGCGTTGACAACGATCTCTTTGCCGTCGAGAGTCACTCTCGCACTGCCTTCGACGACAAACCAGTGCTCAGCTCTCTGCGCGTGTTTCTGATAACTGAGTCTTTGTCCGGGCAAGACTTCAATGCGCTTCACCTTGAAATTTCGATCTTCTTCGAGGACTGTGTAAGTTCCCCACGGCCGGCGATCAAACTCTCGCATTATCGGGTCCCTCCTTAAATGGTGGAACGTACCTTAGCGCATAAAAAAACACAAAGGTTCTGAACGAACCTTTGTGCTCTTTTGTTGCCTGCCCTTTATACTAGTTTACGAGCCGGGTTTCAAGGTCAAATATGTCACGGCGTTTCGTCTCTTCACCAGGACGAGTGCCGGTTTGGCGCCGGACCTTTGAATCGCAGCACTAAACTCCGCCGCAGTTTTCACAGGCTGGCGATTTACTTCCTGAATCAGGTCGCCCTGCCGTATACCCGCCTCAGCAGCGCTGCCGGAAGGATCGACTCGTGTAACCAGCAATCCCTCGTCGTTAGCGTCGAGACCGTATCGCTGTGCTATCTCGGCGCTGAGCGGTTGAACGGTTATTCCAAACTTTCCAGTGCCAACGCCGCTGTTATTAGTGCTCTCACCGTCGTCGCTCGCGGGCTCCGCCTTATCGGGAAGTTCAGCAAGCGCCACGTGGAAGTTTTCATCGCGACCGTTACGGAGTGCCGTAACTTCCACGCTTGATCCCGGTGGCTGGCTGGCAACGATGTTGCGCAGTTTGTTGTTGTCCGTAACCGCGACCTTGTTAACGGCAGTGATGACGTCGCCACGCTTAATACCGGCTTTCTCCGCCGGACCACCGTTGCTAACTGAAGTGACAATCGCTCCTTGTGCCGAAGGCAGATTCAGGCTCTGCGCCATATCCGCATCGACTGACTGGATAGTCACGCCAAGCATTCCGCGCCGAACTTTCCCAGTCTTCATTAACTGATCCATCACGGCCTTCGCCATATTCGACGGAATCGCGAAACCGATACCGATGTTGCCGCCGGACGGCGAAAGAATCTGCGAGTTGATTCCGATTAGCTCGCCAGTCGTGTTAACGAGAGCGCCACCGGAATTACCACGGTTGATCGCGGCGTCAGTCTGCAGAAAATCTTCGAAACTGCCGTCACTCAAACCCGTCGCACGACCTTTCGCGCTCACGATACCCGAGGTGACGGTTTGACCGATGCCCAGCGGATTGCCGACCGCGAGGACAAAATCGCCGACGCGAACCTTGTCGGAGTCTCCGAGTGAAAGTGTCGGCAGGTCTTTCGCTTCGATCTTCAACACGGCGAGATCACTCGGCGGATCCGAACCGACGAGTTTAGCCGTAAAAGTTCGGTTGTCGGTTAGTTCGACTTTGATTTCGAGAGCGCCATCGACCACGTGATGGTTGGTCAGAATGTAGCCCTCGGAATTGACGATGACTCCGGAACCGACGCCCTGAACTCGCTGTGGCGGTTGCTGCTGTTGCTGCGGCATCCGGTCGCCGAAAAACTCCCGGAACGTCGGGTCGTCCATGAAAGGAAACTGTTGTGCTGCTCGTGCACGCTCAGTTGAACGAATTGTCACGACCGCGGGCGAAACCCGGCTAACAAGGTCGGCATACGAGGTCTGCACTCCAGCCGTGCTGGCAACCGGCGGCGGTTGTGAAGGCTGGGAGCCAGTCAGACCCAACACTTTGTTTTGTCCACTGCACGCAGCAAATGAAAAAACCACCAGGACTAAGCTCAAAATCATGTTTGCGCGTGAAAGCGCGCCTCTATTAATCTTCACGTCTCTCATTTCTTAAATCTCCACCTATTGATGCGATAAATTCAGAGTTATGATTCAACGAACCCCGATTCCGTTTACCGCACCGCAAATCCCGCGATTAGTAATAGCCCCGCGAAGCGGGCGGAAGAATAAAGCCTGGGGCGCAAGCCCCAGGTTACCGTAGCGTAGGAAAGCGAGCCCGCGAAGCGGGCGGAAGAATAAAGCCTGGGGCGCAAGCCCCAGGTTACCGTAG